>Ga0194059_1000008_pt1 | contig 147586 bp, 156 predicted proteins | sample SepL6211m_MetaG_FD_163426 | JGI IMG/M metagenome (GOLD analysis project Ga0194059, IMG submission 163426) | Anoxic zone freshwater microbial communities from boreal shield lake in IISD Experimental Lakes Area, Ontario, Canada - Sep2016-L626-11m | ecosystem: Environmental > Aquatic > Freshwater...
TGTAGATCCTTAAACCCAGAAAAATAAAAATAGCCAACAAGTGCATCTATCCTGTCACAATTTGGAAGTATATTTTTTAGGTTAGCTGATAATGTATTTGTACCCTCATTTGTTATTGTTGGCATATAGTTTTTTTATTGAATATTGTCACTTTTGATACTTATTTATAAAAAATGTATATTTTTCCTGTACATTTCTAATCATACCACTAAGTATCCCTTTATTCAAGCCACAAAAAAAGGCTTGATCACCATTTTTTATCAATGATAATATTCATTAAATATTATAAAATCCCCAATTTAGGGGATTCTATAATATTAAGCCTTTCTCTAATAAAGTTGTACCTCAGCATTGTCATTACTTAGCATGCTTGGAGAAAATTGCAGCTTGAATTCTTTTGATGCCACAGGAACTTCAAATGTTATCCATCCCCTAACCTTTCCTGCTGGATTCAATGTGCCTGAGCTCAATCTTGGTTCTCTGCTATCAGTTATGCCCATATCATATTTGTAGCCATCACTATCAGAAAGTTTCCAATCAAATGGGTTGTAATTGAGTGACTTATCAGCAGTATTGTTTTCATATAAAACCTCTACTGCGACAAGTCTATTTCCCGCCTTTGGTCCAAGGTATTGATTTTTAGATTTAAAAGGATCTTCTAATTTAGTAGCAGTAACTACATAATCGCCCAGCTTAATCGCATCACCAATCTTAAATGTTTCTTTTTCCTTTTGCACCGCTTTATTGTCTGATTGAGTGCTAACGTCAACTTTTTCTGGCTTTGCTCCTTGAGGAGTTCCTGTTGCTCCTGAACATCCAGATAGAATAAACACTGCTGCAAATAAACCTAGTGCTGATAACGATAACTTTACTGTCTTTTTCATATTGTTTTATTAAAAATTATAATTTCTTACTGTTTTTTAAAGTTTCATTTTTTTAATATTAATAATTAATGGATTTTAATATACTTAAAATTATTGATTTTAGATAACAAAGAGGGACAACCCCTACTCAGGCTGTCCCAGTCGTCAAACTAGTCATGCACTTTTCGGAGGTTGCCCCTCGCTGTGCACGACTAGTCCACGAACCCATAAGGCTCGTTTAGTTTGACGACTGGTATTTTGTTAATTAAATATTACAATATAAAGGAACTTTTATCAACCCTAGCTATTTTTTTATGGTGGTCTCATTTTTTTCCAATGTTAATTGCTTATTTTTAAACACAATTTTACTCCGCATGCAGGACAGCAATTCTCGCTTTTCACCCATAGTTCCCTCTTTAAGTATGTACTTGGCGTAAGTCTTCAAATCCACTTCATTATGTTTTTTGATGTCTGCCGTTTTGTCGGCTTTCAGTACATTTCTTTGAAATCGGTTATAACGCGCAACCTCTTCTTCAAACTTATGCTTTAGTCCAATTTCACTGATATGGATTTTGTCTATAATCTTGATAAGTTGATCAATTAGTTCTTCCTCTCGCATGTATCCACATTTACAATTAATGTCTCTTGCTCTCGTGCATCCGTAATATATGTATTTGTGAACATTGCCGTTTTTCTGCTTTTTAAATTTTTCTTGAGCCGTAACCCCTGATCCGCAAAGTCCGCAAGTTAATAATTTCGTAAACGCAAATTCCTTGTTTTCCCTCACAACCTGATCTCGCTTAAGTTGTTCATTTGCCTGATCAAAAAGTTCCTTGGTGATTATTGGCTCATGTCTTCCTGTATACCATTTGCCACTTTTTTCTGGATATTCAAATATTCCGTAATAAAAAGTATTTTGCAGGATGATAAAAATATTACTCAGTGAAAGTGGCTTTCCATTTTTAGTTGTAAAATTTGCTTCATATCTAAGCCAATGGAATATCTGCCGTCCACTCCATTTCTCATAAGCCATCTTTTCAAACATCTTTCTGATAATTACAGCCCGCTCAGGATCGACTAGCACTTCACATTTTTTGTCGCTTCTTTTTTCATTTAAGTATCCAGTGGGAGCAATAGCAGGCCAGAGTCCCATCTCACACCTTGTTCTGAGTCCCCTTTTTACATTTATGCTTCGATTATCGTTTTCAAGCTTTGCCTGCGATCCCAAAATCATCAACAAGAATTTTTCATTTGGTGAATTCGTAAAGCTTTGGCTAAAAGTTCTAATTTCAACTAATAATTTTTGATCCATAAGATCAACGAGCGACCCAAGGTCGCCCGCATTTCTACTTAGTCTATCTGGAGCCCATGTCATGATTCCATTAAATTTTCCTTTTTGAATATCCTTTATGAGTTCATTGTAGACTGGGCGCTCCCCTGAGTTTTTAGCGGAGTGACTTTCGCGTCTGATTTCAACAATATCCATACCATCCCGCTCCGCTATTTGAAGCATTTCTTTGATCTGTGAATCGATCGAGAGCACCTGCCTTTCCTCAGATTCTGTGCTTTTTCGTGCATAAAGACAGTATCTAACCTTGACCGCCTCTACGATCGCCTGTGGGCCTCCGATAGCCCCTATTTTTTGTCCTGTGGTTGTATTATTCATAGCTACCACTATTGATGACGCAACCCTTAAATAAAGTCCAGACCCCTTAAAATCCCACTGGCTTATTCGTAAATACCCTTATTTTTGACCGATTTTCTTCAATAGCTTTCAAAACAAGATTTGCAAAAGCATCGCTTAAATCATCATGCTTTTCAACGCCAAATCCCGTGAGTTGTTGAATTAATTTCTCAGCGCCTTTTCTTGGAAAAAGCACTTTTCCTGATTTAATAAGATGTGCTGTCATGGACAATCGCATTCTCTTATCTTGTCCGTGAACTTTCACACCTTTAACATTTTTCACGCCGTCATATTTAAGTTGTTCAATAAGTGACGTTTGATATGCTACTTCTTCGATATAGAAGAATGGATATCTTTTGCCGATGCAAGCAAGTGCTTTAATTTGCATAACCGTCTCGGGAAAATTCATCCTTTCATTGATTGGATTTGGATGAACGTATATTTTCATATCAGATCCATAATCATGGATATCTCCTGAAACAATTGCCGTATAATCAGCCGTATCATTTTTTGATATAGCCAAATCAATGCCTATACCCGTATATCTTGGCTCTTTATTTTTCGGTAATTCATCGTAATATTGAATCCAATCTGAATATATTATTTGTCCGTCACTAGGAACAATGCGAAGTAAATATTCCCTTTGCCAAGCAATATCATCACCAGTCTTTTTCTTTTCTTCTTCAATAGCATTGTTGTCTTTGTATTTTCCTTTCCATAAGATCTCGCCGTTTTCATCAATAAGCGGATATGATCTAAATAATCCATTAAGTTTTTCCTCCTCAACATCTTGTTTGATTCGCATTAAAAGAGAATCTTCGTGTAAAAGATTTCCAACAACCACTAAACGTGTATCTCTGTCACCAGAAGGAATGATTTCTCCAGTAAGCCAGCGATGAGTTTTGTCGCGACCCTCACGTGTTCTTGTGGAATTAAGATCTTCAACATCATCTCCAATGATAAGATCTGGGCGATGTTGTCCATGACGCAAACCTCGGACGCTTTGCTCATAAGAAGCAACACTGATGCGAGCATTTAGTTTTGGAAATACTAATGTTGCCATACCCCATTCATCGGAAGATTCCTTGAATGGTCCGAGGTCATTTTTAAGCAGTTCATTATTTTCCAATTCATATTTGATATTTCCCATATGCTGGCGAGCCTGATTTCTTGTTTGCGAAAGAATTACTACAAATTTTTTCTGTTGCTCTCCAAGAATTGCCCAAATAGGATATGAAGTGGTTATGATTGTAGACTTTGCAGAACCACGAAACGCTACAACGAAAAGATTCTTAACAGATGTATCTTCAGTCAGTGCAAAAATTTCTCTTTGAAAATCTGCCGTTGGATATTTTACATAGTGAGCAAAGTACAAATGAAAGAACATAAAGTGGCTTTCTTTGGTTATTGCTACTCTAATAGCTTTATCCTTGATCATTTTATCTATTATTTTTGCTGGCAGAATTGTGTTTTCCATATGATTAAAATTAAATTATTTGTTAGTTACTTTTTTCTTGCCAAGCGAAGCAAGTTTTAACGCTTCTCTGACGATTTTTTGTTGTTCTGGCGAAAGTTTTTCCTGATCTTCTGCTTTGGTCGTAATCTCAACACGCTCTTTAAACTTTTCATGTCGGTGATTTAGCCAAAATCTTATTGCTGAAAAATTCTTTTCTTTGATTAATGATATGAGCTGGCTCTCGCTCATATCATTTACTAATGCTTCGCCTTCAGATAATGCTTGGTTTAATGTTTTACGGAATTTTTTGTCTTTATCTCGCCAGCGATAAACTGTAGCCCGAGAAACTCCAGATTTTTCACATGCAACTTGAACAATTGGAACTTTCTTTAAGTTTTCAATAAATAATTTTTTAATGTTGTTGCTTTTCATATGCGTTTTGCCTTAATGCCAAAAATCTTGTCACACCTATCGATAATTGTTTGACAATATCTAGGATCAAATTCAATCATGATGCATTTTCTTTTTGTTTGCTCACAAGCCATCATCGTTGATCCCGACCCGCCAAAACAGTCATAAATAAAATCTCCAATGAGAGTACTATTAAGAATTAATCTTCGAAGAAGACTGATGGGTTTTTGCGTTGGATGCAATGAGCTTTTGCTTGGCTTTGGACAAAAGATAATTGATTTGTCTTTTGCTTTTCTAAAGGCATGTGTTCCGTGCCAGCCAACTGCAATCAATTCGTGCATTGGAAGATAATCTTTTCTATCAATAACTGCATGATTTTTAATCCAGATCAAAAGTTGAGAATATTTTATCCGTGATTGAATCATGCCATCACGCAAAGCAAAAAGCATTTTGTCGGAATTGAAAATATAGAAAGTATTTTTCTTTTCCAAATGTGGAAGAATGGGAATAATCCAATCTTTGGTGAATTTGGAATATTGCAATTCAGAAACAATGTCGTCGTTCAGAATTTGCCTATCCATTTTCACCTTGCTAAAACCTGCCTTATTCTCAGTGTATTCAACTCCGTAAGGCGGATCAGTGATGACCAATGAGATCTTTTGTTTCCCAATAACTTTTTCCAATAATTTAGAATCTCGAGAATCGCCACAAATGAGGATGTGATCCCCCAGCTGAAAACAATCTCCATAATTAATTAAGTTTTGTAGCTTTTTGTCCTGTAAGTTTTTCATAGCGTTTTATTATTAGATCACAAAAAATAGGTTCTATCTCGACTAGATAGACTTTGCGTTTTAGTTGCTCGCCGGCAATAAGACTGCTTCCTGAGCCGCCGAAACCATCAAAGATAATATCTCCTGGTTTAGTGCATCTTCGGATGGCTTTTTCATAAAGCGTCGGCGGTTTCATGGTTGGATGTTCATATTCATTTCCAGCTAATCTTTTTACTAGCCATATATCAAACAAATCTAAAACATCATCAATGAGTCTGTTTCCCGTGCCAACTTCTTTGTTCATGACTTCGTTCAAGCTTTGCTCATTTTTTGATAGATATGGTTTTCCCTTAACACCATACACGCAAGGTTCATAACATTTGTTGAATGCAACATTTGGTGTTGGATTTTGTCCATTTTTAATCCATAGACAAACCCTCTTATTCTCAATTTCAAATTCTCGATATAATTCTTGTAAAATTCCGATGTATGCCTCATCACACCAATAAAAGTAGTGGCAATTATCATGGGAAATTGTCACTGCATTTGTAAGGCTTTTCCTGAGAAATTCCTTGTAATCCACATCTGTCTTTTTATCTATGGTTTTTCCGCCATATGATTGTTTTCCACCCAATCCTGAATCATACGAAAGCCCTATGTTGTATATTGGATCAGAAAATATCATGTGCGCTTTTTCTTTTTCAAAAAGCTTTTTGATAACATCAAGGTCTGTCGTGTCGCCACAGATAAGTTTATGCATCCCAAGTTGATAAATATCTCCCAATTTTGTTTTTGGTTTTTTGATTTCCTTTAACTCTTTTTCGACGTCAAAATTATCATCCTCGGCTTCAAGATATCCATCCCAAATAGTTGCAAGGTCATCATCACTGAATCCGATGTCCATAAGCATTTCCATGTCAAAAGATTTGAGTTTTTCAAAATCCCAGTCTCCGCCAACCGCATTACTGGTGAGCATGTATTGCTCGTATTCTTTTGGCGTGAGTTTTCTGTTTGGCACACGCACATCGATTTCTTCATTTTCACGACCAAGAATCTGAAGAACCTTAATTCTTTGATGACCAGCGATAATTTTGCCATCAGTGTCTATGGCTGGAATTTCAACCAAATTAAACTTTTTGAGGCTTTTCTTTAAATCCTCGAGTTGCTTCTCGCTAATTGTGCGAGGGTTCTTCTCATAAGGAAGAAGGTCTTTGACTAGGCGTTTTTCGGTACGCCAAACCAGTTTTTGACTCATGTTATTGAAAATTAATAATAAAAAAAGCCCATATTATAGGTCACGTTCAAAAATTGAACATGTTCTATAATATGGGCACGTTGAGGTTAAAAACCTCGTTGCTATATGGGTTGTACCACCCATATAACTCCTGCCGTTAAGCAAGCGAATATTCCATTACGTATGTTTCATGGAGAAAGCCATGTCTTCTTTTAAGGTATGTTTATAGTATAGCATGTTTTTTCTAAAATGTGAAACTTGGCTTATTTTAGCGGTTTTTGCTTTACTTATATCATTTTTGATGTAGACTTGTAATAGGTTAAATTCTAATTGCTTCTTAATATGAAAAGGGTTTTTCTAGACATCTATGAATATTTAAAATCAATAGCCAGAGAATGGTATTGATTTCTTGGTCTTATCCCATCTCTTCTAGATAACATCGCTTTATATCTTCCATCTAAGTATCATTTTATAATCCCATCGCAATATACCTTCGCGTATGCATTAATAGCATTTCCTATTGTATCGTATAGAATTTGGTCTAAAGCAAGGCGAAAAATTAAATCTCCAAAAATAATAATAGACTACGATTTTTCATCTTTTAATATTTGCTATTTGTACATAAAAAACATAGGAAATAGTTATGCGAAAAACATTCAAACTACTTTTACTCCCAATATTGAAGTAAGAGAAAATAATTTAGTAAATGATTCGAATTTTTGCAAAAACTTGAATCAACTCGCACCAGGTCAAAGCATTCGTTTCTTTTTTGGCACATTCACTGAGAAAAAAATATTGCAACAATTCGACATTCGTATAACTTATTTTGATTTGGAAAGTGGAGAAAAATATATTAGTGATCAAACTATCGACCCAAGCACTTTTATTGGCACATCCTCTCAGGTGAGTGAAAGCAAGGTCGTAAAAGAGTTAAAAGAAATTACAGCTAGTCTTAAAAAAATAGCTGATAATGCAGATGAAATACCAAAGGCTATTAAGGCGGGCATTAATATTAGAAATATTAATTTAGAGAATTTATCCGAAAAAGAATTAAGAACTTTGCTACATAACATGTGCTTGCATGGTGCTGATGAAGATTTTTGGTTAAACCCACTTATAAATGACACAAGACAAATAATTAAATGTTTGAGAAATAAGATATTACTTCGGGATGATTTAACCGATGAAGACAAGGGGTTTCTTGAAAAGTTAAACGGCGTACATAGTTTCCAGCCATACCTAGGTAGTGGCAATAAATTCAAAGAAAGCGTTAAAGAGTTATTTTGACTAACTTATTAAGTTCTTAAATAATTGCGCACTAATTTAATCCAAAGTTTATGCCTGAAATAAAATTAGCAACACCGTTAAAGTATAATCACCCAAAAGGAACTGCCATTACAGTCGTTGATCAATATATAAATAAAAGCACAAGAGAAAAAACTTGGTTTGTTGCTCCCAAAATAGATGGCGTCTATTTTGGTAAAGCTGTAAATTTTTTTAATAATGCTATAGAACTCAGAAAGAAGGTGTTTGAAAATAGAAAACCAATAAACCCAACTGATCCAGATCAGGGAAAAGCTTTCATTAATCAAAAGGATGTCTTCGAGTTTTTCACGGAAGCTTGCTCTGGCGTTATTTTATTATTTGCTGCAACAGAATCTCTAACTAATAATCTAATAGAAAGTGCATCTGAACATAATTACAATAAAGATAAGAAAAATAAAATTTTTTCCATTGGAAAATATATTATAGAGCAAAATAAGAATCAACCACTATCCTTGGAGCAGTTATTATTTTTAGGCATAGAAGAAAAATTAAAAAATGTCTTACCGCAATTATATGAATTTGAGTCACCAGCGGGTAAAACTTTTTGGCAAGATTTCAAAACTTTAAAGCAACTGCGAGATGGCTTTATTCATTGTACGCGTAACCATGCTTATGGTGCTGATAGAGGTGTAAATTCTTTATATGCGCAATTATTCGATATGGATTTTGAAAAGTTAGTTAACAACATTGGCGACCTTCTTACATATATAAAGGACAATTGTCAAAGGACTGTATGAAATTAATAAAAAAATCCATACTAATGTCTATGAAAAAGAAAATAGAAATAAGTCTTGTTGCTGTGGAGATTGTGATGATAGGGATTTTAATTTTTTTGGTTACGAGTAATTTAATTGAAATTTGGAATGCCCTTTGGAAAATAATGCTATTTTTTGCATTTGTTTATTTTGCCTATCTTTTCATAAGAATCCATTTTTCTGAGAGAAAAATTCTTGCCTTGTATAAAGAAAGAGATGAAAAAATAGCTGAAATAGAAAAACAAACAGTAGCAATGAATGTTATAGATGGCAGAACCCGAAGAGAAGAATTAAATTTTCAAGGAAAAATATCATCACTCGAAAGACAACGGAAATATGATCTTGAAAAGATTCCATTCTTAAAAAATTAATAAAAAAATATGGGAGAATTTAATCCATACGATCAGGACAATACAAACAGAAGACTTGTCGAAGCTCTTGAAAACATAGCTGTTCAATTGGGACAAATAAAAGATGAATTAAGGGATATCAAGGAGAATATAAGACACAAAGTGAAGATGGAAAACAAATAATATGATAGAAAAATCCGAAATTGAATCAAAAGCAAAAGAATTTGAAATACATGCGGCAAATGTAGAGCGCGATTATGTTTTCGGGTGGATTCTTTTTGGACTTTTTACAATTAGTAATCTGAGAGATAAAATTTTTTTGAAGGGTGGCAATGCGTTGCGTAAGGGATATTTTCAAAATACACGCTTTTCTGCAGATTTAGATTTAGGGATACCAGATGATATGGATCAGATTGTTTTACTTGATGAAATCAACAAAATCTGTGATTTTATTCAAGAAAAAGCGGGTGTTTCTTTTACGAAAGAAGATAATAAAATCAAGGAGAAGTTTTCAGCTACTGAGGCGCCTATTCCTGGGCTGCGAGTTTTTGATGTAAGGGTGTATTTTAATGATTTTTATGGTAAGGCAGAATTGAAAATTAAGATTTCCATGGATATTACTCGATTTGATAAAACGATACTTCCAATTCAAGAAGTTAGTTTGATACATCCATATTCTGATGCTAGTGATGTTGCTTGTAAAATAAAATGCATGAAACTTGAGGAAATTATTGCAACAAAATTAAAATGTTTATTGCAACGGCAACATGCTCCCGACTTATTTGACTACGTGTATTCTATTAAGCTTTTAGGTGGAGAGCTTAACAAAGAAGAAGTTGTTAAAACTTTTGTACAAAAAACAATTTTTGAGAGAAATCCTCACGTTTTAAAAAACATTTTACGTGAAACACCTTTTGATTATTTCAAAGAATACTGGTGTAAAACTGTTATTTGCGCAAAGCAGTTTATATTTGAAGTAGAAGAAGCAATTGAAATATTTATTGCAGATATGGAAACTTTGTTTGGAATTTATCCAGATAATGGTTATGCTCAATTTGCATATTTTGAACCTGAATTAAGAATCCCAATAATGAAAGCCGGAAGAGAGCAAACACTTTTAAAAATTTGCTACAAGGGAGAAAATAGAATTATAGAACCATATTCATTGAAATATTTGCAACGCAAGGATGGGACAGAGCGTGAATATTTTTATGTTTACAATAGAAGTGGTGGTAGTAATCAACCAGGAATAAGATGCTTCGTTCCGGAAAATATAGAGTCAATTGAAAATACTGAGGAAAAATTTGATCCGCAATTTCAAATAGAATTGTCTAAAGCTGGCGAAACACCAGAAAATCCGTATTTATTTGATCCAAATAAGCCAACTCCAGCACCAAGACAAAGGACGTATTCGCCTCATGGAGTCAAAAGATCACCTAGACGTACGTCCTTTGGTATAAGATATGTCTATCAGTGTAGTTTTTGTGGAAGAAAATTTACTAAAACAACTTTTGATGGCAATCTTCGTGAACATAAGGATAAAAATGGACATAGATGCGGTGGAAGATATGGTTTTTATGTTGACACGAAGTATTAAAAAATAAAAAATTGAAGAGAATATGAATCCAGAAAGAGTATCAGTTAAATTTTCGATAGTTATAGCAAATAATACTCACAGAAATAGATCTTTCTTTTCAGAAGAGTGGAATTTAACCATTGGAAGATATACATTCCATAGGACAAGTGAAGATGAAGTTTTAGTCTCATTTTCCTTTGATGCCGTTCTTAAAAAATATGACGAAAAACAACGAATAATTGATGAATGCCCATCGGAATACTTACCAGAGTTTCAAGAATTTGAAGAAGAAATTGAAACTATGTTGGATTTGCTTTCCTTGGAAGTTGGTAGAGGCATAAAAATAAAAGATGAAAGTTTTTTCTTTTCATCAGTTACCTGTATAGATGGCGAAATTAACAATAACCATCCAATAAATCCCTCTAAAACAAGGAGTCTTTATACTCAACTAAGCGAACCAAAAAACGAAAATGATAAGAAAGTAAAATTAGCTCTTCGCTTATACAGGCAATCAGTATCAACAAATGACCCAAGAGAACAAATGGCCAAGCTTTATTCGGCTCTAGAGCAACTATTCTTTGAAGGAAGTGGGAAGTTATTAAACAAAGGCGAAATTAAGCAAGTGAGGCAGGCCATAAATACACTACCGCTCTCCCCAGAAAAGAAAAATGTTATTATAGACAGATCTTGTGATATCAGAAAAAGTCCAAAAACAATGATTATTGAAAATTTTGAGTTAATGTATGAAAATGAGATTATTTCTGAAGATGAAAAGAAGAAGCTAGTTGGAACATGGAATAGATTTAGATCAGCAATAAGTCATGGTGAAATTGTTTCAAGAAGAGATGAGGAATTCGACTTTGTTGTCGCTGAAATTGACACTATTGTAGAAGCCATCCTTACAAGGAGTATAGCCCATAGAATGCAAGTAGATGCACAATAATGTGTTCTGCCGTTATTAAGGATACTTAGTAAATTAAACCAAAATAACATCTTACTGATTTACGTATTTTATTTGATAGTAGTTTTATCTTTTTTCAATTTTTCTCTCATTTCAATCTTCCATTCCCGTGCGCGTATTTTATTTTCTTTATCCCTATGACGATCATAAGATTTTCTTTCTGGTGAATAACGGCATATGAGATGTGGATTTTCTTTTTTTAAAAAAATGTATTCATATGGCTTGCCATTTTCAGCTAGTACAATCCTAGCTTTAAGCCCTCCTAGCCGCACCATTTTAATGGCAGTTTGTGGATGGATATTAAATTTGTCTTTCAGCTGCCACATTTTGTAATGACTATCACGTTCCTCGCATACAAAACCAGGCACAACTTCTTCCTTGACTGCTTTAGCGCACAATAAACATTTTATACCCCATTGATCATACCAACTTTCATTGCCCGTTATCGAACGACCACATAAACTGCAATCATATATTCCATCAGTAACATGAAATCCTCCTGGCTCTTTTTTAAGACGCCTCTTCCTTTGCATGTCTCTTGTTGAAATTTTCCAAAGTAATTCAAAAAAATTCACAAGATTATTAGCTGCTTCGCTGGCTTCAGCATCAGTTAATTCCTTGCCACGTTCTTTCTTGAAAATCTCCTTAAATTCATTAATACGTTCTTGAGATAAGCTCATAATTTTATTTTATAAAGCTTTAACTTTTACAATATAAGACTCCATGTATTTCATTTTTACGAAGCGATGATATCATCAAAATATTCAAGGATTTTTTTAGTATTATTCATTGACATGAAATGTTACAAAATTGAAAATTTCAATAAAAGAATACTGGAACTCAACGATCTTCTTTTCAAGGAGCAACCTTCAAAAATAACCTGCTCATGGATCTCAAAAAATGCTCCGTGCGCCTATCGATTCTTTTGTAAGCATATCCGCAATGATGTTGGAGATATTGATTGGGATAGAATTGTTAGTCATTTAGATAAGAATTTTCAAAAAAGATGGACTTCTGGTTATTGCAAAACAAAAAAGCAATGGATAGCATTAAAGTGGTATCGCAATAAGAAGGAGGTTAATCTGGTTATAAGGAAACAGAAACATAAGCTCTATACATTTTTATCACCTCAAGACACTGATGACAGAAGAATACGAAATGCTATCACTATAGCACTGGTTAGAATTTCACAAAAAGGTAACCTATCAGCTAAGCAAGAAATTATTTCACTTCTAAAATACACAGTCAGTTATTGGATTGAATGGATACCATGCTTATCGCCATGGAAAGGATATGAATCAGAAATTGAAGATCAACTAGAAACTTGCATTCGAAGATATAGATTCACTGGATCCTTTATGACCTATCTTTTCTGTAGCCTTGAATATAGAGGAAGAGGTCTAAAACGTCTTCATTTATTCTCATTAGACGACCAAATGCCCAACATGGAGAAGCGCAGAATTGAGAATGTTGTCAAAGACCCCGAGACCAATCAAATTTGCATTTATAAGCCATATTAGACCATAAATGATACAGCGGTGTGTCTCAAACGGCAAAATGAGACACACCATGTCTCGTGTCTCATTTGTCTCATTTTACCCTAAAAGCCCAGACCTAGAGGCCTCAAATCGATATATCATGAAACCATCAAATAATCCCTCAACTGCCCCATCCTCAAAGGTTCTAGACTGAGATGGTCAACTGCGCACAAAACCTTATTAATTAAAAAAATACGTAACTAATTACGTATTTTTTTAATTTTATATATTTTGACAATATCGAACCACAGATGTATTATATAAATATAATAATAATGGTTTTTATATGATTAAAAAAAATGAAGAAAAAAAAGCAGCAATAGATTTGCGCAAGAAAGGATTCTCATATAATGAAATTCTTCAAAAAATTCCGGTTGCAAAATCAACACTTTCTGTTTGGCTTCGAGATATTGGAATTGCAAAAAAGCAAACCCAAAGATTAACAGAGAAAAGAAAAGCTGCACAACAAAAAGCTCACCAAACTTGTCGGAACAACAGAATAAAAAAGGAAATGAAAATCATCACACAAGCAAAATCTGAAATAAGAAAAATCTCACAAAAAGAACTCTGGCTTATCGGAACTGCATTGTATTGGGCTGAAGGTTCCAAGCAAAAAGAAACTAACGTATCCCAAGGTGTATCATTTGGAAATTCTGATCCACGGATGATCTTACTGTTTCACAAATGGATGCATGAGTGCTGCAATATCCCAAAAGAAAGATTTGACTATAGGATTTACATACATGAGACAGCCAACATTGAGAAAGCTAAAAAATTTTGGAGCAAATTATTAAATGAGTACATCGAGAAAACACATCTCAAAAAGCACACTCCAAAAACAATTGCACTACATGCAAATAATGATTACAATGGATTACTAAGAATAGACATAACAAAAAGTACTGATCTGAACAGAAGAATAAAAGGATGGATATTAGGGATAACTGAAAATTTAAAATGAATAAATGTTTTTTTCCGAGGGAAGTCCTTAGCTGTGTCCAAAGGTGCTGCCCCAAACAAAGCGGCTTGTGAATTGTCCAATGACACCAAGCCGCTTTTTATTTTGCAAAAATTATTTCATCAATAAAATTTCAAGCTTATCAAACATCCCATTCCATCCTTTTTTCATGTCATCAAGTATGGATTCATCATGAGGATTTTCTCCAACCATCTTCATTTTCGTAACACCATTGTCAAATGTTAGACTAAATTCTACCAATGCTTCTACTACTTCCGTTCCACCCATTCCATAATATGAAGATGGAACAGGCTCACCTTTTGAATCAGTGAACGTATCCAAGAAGCTCAGAAAAGTTGGCTTTTCAATTGTTTGATAAACTCCCCTACCCCAAAACTCTTTGCCATTCGAATCTTTAAAACAATATCCAAACACCCCACCTTTTCTTAGATCAACAGAAAGATGTGCTGACTCCATGCTCTCAGGACACCACCATTTTTTCAATATATCTTGCTGAGTTAGTGCCTCCCAAACTTTTTCTATCGGAGCAGAAAACAAGCGCTCTATTGTTATTTTTTTCATATGAGTTTACTTAAAAAAATATTAATACTTTTTCATTATCTACTAAATTATTAATATTAATACAAACTATTTACAAATTTGTAACATTATCACATTTTAAGCTATTGAACACTTAATCCTGATGGTGCAGCAGGGGCCACAACATCAGCTCCAGTCAAAACGTCATGCCAATTTTCTGGCAAAAAAACTGAATAAACCTCATTTGCATTGGAAATTTTAGGCAAGCCAAAATTAGCAGTCACCCACACTTGTGTTCCATCAAAATTAAGCGCGCCAGAACCTTCCGATCTGTAGTCATAAGTAGTATTAAAGGTTGGCGAAACCCTCCATTCTCTTGGAGCAGGAACAGCATCAAATGCTTTGATTTCCATAAAAATAATCTGATTAGCAAACCATGTGTCAGAATATCCCGCAGCTGTGTCTAAAAGTGCCCACCCTCTTTTATTTTGATCATAAACCTTGCCAAAATGAACACTAACTGGATATGAAGAATCTCCAGATTTTGAAAAAGTAGGATAAAGTCTTGCAATCTTGATGCCACAAGAAACCTTGTTTGAAGCAAGCGTACTTATTAAGTTGCATGCAGCTGATGTGCTTGAAGTAATATCGACTGATTCAATATAATCGTTCCCGCTATTTTGAGAAACAAACATTTCTTCACCACCAAGCCCCCAGGCCCACCCGGAATGTTCTTCTGAATTTCCAATTCTGAAACATTCAGAAAAATCTTTACTGCATGCTTTCGGTCCATCTGCAATAGTGCCGAGATCATCAGGCCTACTCCCCCAATCAGCAATTACTGTTTTTGTATTAGGATCTATGCCTCCAGCTAATTGAACATAAATAGTATTAGAAACATTATTTACGGTGTATTGATTTTCACCAACAATATCGAGCGAAGTTCCACCTGTACCACTACCAACTTTCACAAAACGAACCCCATCAACAGAAAATTTACCAAAAACACTATTACTACTTGTCAGCGCCTTATATCCAGTAAGCGACCAAATATTTCCACCAACATTTACCCATGTACCAGACAAAACAGATGGATTACTGGATGCACGCCCCCAGTCAACAATGGCTTTTACGCCCAATGGTGATGATTCGGTCATGTTCGGAGCAGGAATATAGGGATAAGCCTCACTTGGCGTGTCATATACCGTACATACACCACTAACACCAGCACAATCTCGTTGAAAACGTCCAACCAGACTGTTGGTTGTTTTATCATAAACTATTATGGCATATCGCTTGTAAGTAAGAGCAGTTGATAAATCATAAGATGAATGATCATATGGTCCTCGCACTTGCCAAGTCCAATATCGTGAATCATTAGAAGAGTCACCCTCAACATCATTCAGAATCATTGTGGAAGAATACCCACCAGTTGGATATGTCCCGCTTAATGGAAATTCAACTGAAAAATCATGAATCAAAACAGGAACCGATTGAACCCCACTTACAGGATCTATATCGACATAGTAAAAACTTGTAGCAACATTTTCACCACTAGCTGCTTGTGAATTAGGAATTGAGTGACCAGTAAAATACAAGCGATATGGATGATCACCTGAATAATCCCAACGCACTTCATTGACTTCCCCCAACGCTTGCGATTATGAGCCAAGTGATGGCTTCATGCGCAGCGGTGGACCACTAACACCAGTAGCGACTTCATTACTTGAAACTCTGAAAACCCAAGCACTGGTAGAATTATCACCATGAACAAGCATGAATTCATTTGTCACATTAACAGGTGTAAATCTTGAATATACAACAAGTGAATTTAAGGAATTGTGATTGTTGTAATCACCGGTAAGTTGCGCATGATCAGCTCTGCGAATCGCACTTGAGCCATAGGCTGCAGGAGCTAAAACAGGAGCCCCTATTGTCGGATGAGACAAGCTCCAATTTGTAACATCACTTATTGGATAATTATTATTATCGTGAGGATAAAACAAATAATTTGAAGTTCCCGATGCCAAAACATACTCGTGAGTCATTGCAACAATCACAAGGAAGCAAAATATTTTAAGAATTTGTTTTTGTATTTTATTCATTACACATTCATCAATTCTAATGCAGAAAAGTAGCACAAAATAATATCTTTAAGTATAGGATAATTATAACACATTGTCATTAAAATTTTTTTATTTATTAAAAAAGCAATATCTTAATAATTTAAGAATAAAGCAAAATAAATCAACACTCTTTTTTTAAATATATTTGGACAAGAATGTGATATTGTCCTATTATTAATAAATAAGCTTTCAAAAAAAATAAAAGAATATGGAAAAAATAAAAAAAATTAAATTGATCATCGCAACAATCGTAATAATCGCAATAACAACAGGTGTCGCTGTTTATTGGTTCAAATATAGACCAAAACAGGTTCAACAAGAATGCAAAACAACAGCAAAAGAATTTGCAAAAGCAGCATTCAAAGCAAAAGCAACAACAGAAGAAACAAAGAACAATCCTCAATTCAAAAATGCTGCAAGCGGAAACGTGTATTTGCCTGCTGATTATGGCTCAAGCTACAAGGAATGCCTATCAAAACATTGGGTTAAGAATTAAAATATTTATTATCTTGGTTATAAAAAAAGTCATCCTGCAGAGGATGACTTTTTTGTATTATATCTAAATTTCAAAAAAACTATTTCTTGCCAAATGCCATAGCAATAACCTCAGGAGAAAATCCTTGTGGAACTTTTCCAGTGTTGGCATATTCATACAAAACAATCTTAAAAATCGTATCAAGAGTTGAGGATATCACCATAAGCGCCATGAGATATAGGACAAGCAAAGCAGAAACAATACCAATAACAATAATATTTTGAACAAATAAAGCTGCCACAAAAACCGCAATTCCAATTACAGATAGCAGCATGAAATACAATCCAACACCAATATTAATAATCACAGCCTCACCCCATGTTTTGCCAATTATAGAAGCAGATTTTTTCAAAGAATCTTTAATGGAAAGTTCCTCACTAACAATAACGGGAACAACAAAGAATGTTAGAATGCTCCAAGCTGATCCCAGCAATGAAACAATAATTTTTCCCAAAAGCTTAGATCTTTCAGCTATAAACCTAAGGATAGTCCCAACTGTGGCAGAAATAAGTGCCCAAACAACAATTTTTCCAATGTGTCCAATAGCATTATTGAAGCCATCAGAAAATGACAAGTCTTCACCTTTCATGCGACCTTGCGCAATAGAAACCACTCCTGCCTGAAAAAAGGTAGCAATTGAAATACTTACAAAATAGAGAACGAAAGTTAGTGCAATTTCCAAGCCACGAGCGGTCACATCACTATTTAGCTTGGCTATATTTCCACCAAGTGCCAAAAAGAAAAATGCCACCAAGATCAAGACGAAGCAAACTACATTTGTGATGACAGAAAAAATTGGAAAAAGCATCATCTCCTTGTCTTGCTTCAAAATATTCCAGCTTTCCACAACAAGCATCTTGCTTGCCTTAAATTTTCCAATCTTAACCTCTGGCTCAATTTGCATTTCTTGAATTGCCTGTTGCTGTTGCTCTTCCATATTTTTTTATTTTATATATTAATTTATATATCTTACAAAAAATGCTACTTTTCAATCGTAATTGTTGCAAAATCGGCAGGTTTTTGTGGTTGAACTATAAAAGTTTTTTCAATAGTCCCCTCATCACTATTTTTCACGCTCACTGTAAGCACTTTGGCTTGATCATATGCCAAAAGCTCCACACTAGTCTCATCACCAGTGCTTTTTGTGCCATATCTTTTATAGTTAATTTTTATTGTGTTCTCTCCCCTGTTTAAAACGAAACTTTGTGCAACAATTTCAGGAATACTTATTTCCCGTTGAATACTGTCAGAATTGAACAATTGCGCAAAGAAACTTCCACCCTTGGTGATGTTGGCACCAGTCTGCTTGCCGTTTATTGAAACATCCAGCAAATATCCATATGCCTTGGCATTTATAATCATATTAATTGGGTCCTTGTCGAAAGCCTTCAGTTGCTTGCTTAATTCATAAATCTGTTCACCTATTTGTGCGTCAGCCTCAGATGGATCTCCCGTGGCAGCTCCAGCGGAAAGATTTTTCTTCAAAACATTAACCTGATCAATAATATCCTGTGCGGTTAATTCTTTTTCATTGTTCTGACTTTCCTTAGGCACCAAAACTTGTTCTTGAACATTTTTTTGCACTTGCACTGGTTGAACTTGCACCGATTTCGATGCTTGATTTTTTTTGAAAACAAAAAGAGCAAGCACAGCAAGAACCACAAACAAAACACCAGCCGTCGCAACAAGACTCACCATCACAACATTTCCTTTTTTGTTTTTCATATTTTTATCAAAATTAATCTTATATTAAATTTCCCAATAACTACAAATAATTATATCACACAATATCAAGTTCAATGTAAAACAAATTTAAAAGGGATTAAGTCTTTAACTTAATCCCTTTTTGTTTTTTGCACTATCTGCTTAATCCATTTTTTCAAGTCTTGCAATTTGATTTTCAATTTTCTGACAAAGACCCTTCAAGTCCTGCATGATGTCAAGGAAGTGACCACCACTCAAATCTTTGATTGCCTCAACAGAAAGCTTTTCAAATTCATTCAGGCTTTTTTGCATCGATTTGATATTATTACTAATGTTTCTTGTGGTCAGATCAGCATGAGATTTCAATTCTCGTCCGCGGCCCCTTGGAGCATGTCCCAAGCCGCGTTTTTCCGCCTCACCACGCAAAAATCTTGAAGCTTCATTGGGATGAATTTTGTTCCCACCTCTTTGCGCAATTTCCTGCTTCAGAGCCTTGAGCAAAGAGACTTGATCATCTTTTTTGTATGACGCAAGTTGCAAAGCAGCACCTTTGTCGAATTTTTTTGTGACAACCATGGCCTGAATTTCACGATCAAGTTTCAAATATTTCAAAATATTAGAAATCTGAGCAGGATGTTTCCCAACCAAAGCTGAAAGCTCTGATTGATTCATTTTTTTCTCATCCATGATTCTTTTTAGTGCAAATGCCTCTTCAATTGGCGACATATTTTCTCTGCCAAAATTAGTAATCGCACTTGTAACAAAAATATCAATGCTGGACATGGGAGGTTTGATGAAGCACGAAACAGATTCAATTCCAGCATGTTTGGCAGCGCGCCAACGACGTTCCCCGTCAACAATCATCACACTTTTTTCATCATCACATTTCACCACCAAAATTGGCTGCTCAACATCATCCTTTTTGGCGCAAGATTGCCCAAGCGATTCAATGCTCAACTGATCGAAAAATTTTCGTGGCTGATCTGGATTTGGTTTGATTAGGGTCAATGGCACTTTCACAATACTACCAATCTCAGCTTCTTTGATCATTTTGTGCATAAAAACTCCTTTTTTTGATTTTTTTAACAACAAAAGACGCTTTCTGCTTGTCAGATAGATTATTTTTACAAAGAACATATCTATCTTTTTTAACACCAAATAAGATAAAGGTCAACAAAAAAGCCACCTGCAAGCAAGTGACTCTTGAGGAAGATTTTTCAAACTTATTTCAAAACAAAACTGGTCATTGAAATGCTGCCATGAGTAATCCCCTTGGCAAAATATTCAACTTCATCATCCTTGTCTTTTGTTGCCAGAACATATAGCAATGGCAGATAATGTTCAATGGTTGGCACAGATAAATATGATTTATTGTCCAAATTTTCAACATCAATCAATGACTTGTGATCATTTTTTGCAATCAATGTCAAAACTTTTTGCTCAAACTCAACTGCCCAATCAAAAGGTTTTGCATCTTCTTCATATTCAATCTCCCTCAAATTATGCACAATGTCACCACTGCCAATAATCATAATCCCCTCTTCTCGCAAAGGAGCTAAGGCCTTTCCAATGTCATAATGTTCTTGTGTTGATTTTGAATAATCCAAACTCAATTGCACAACTGGCACATCAGCTTCTGGAAAAAAAGACAAAAGAGGAATCCAGCCACCATGATCAATCCCCCATTCGTTGTTAATTTTAACATCAACAATAGGAGCAAGAATTTTCCTGACCTTTTCTGCCAATTCGAAAGAGCCAGCCACTGGATATTTCAACTTATACAATTTATCTGGAAAACCATAAAAGTCATAAATCTGCTTTGGCTTTTCAAGATCAGAAACTGCAACATCCTTGATGTTCCAATGTGCAGAGATAACAATAATTGCCTTAGGCTTTGGCAACTTCTTGGCAAATTTTCTCCAAGCCTCATTGTAAGCATTATCAACATCAGCAGTCATAGGACTTCCATGTCCCACAAAAATTGCTGGCATTTTTATTTTTTTGTTCAATTTAAGTTCAATCATACCAATTAATACGCACTGCAAAGCCTTTTTATTTCCTATTGACACAAAAAACAAAAAATAGTACCATTTATCGTCTGAGCATGCTCGGGCAAAAAACAAAGGAGGCCAAAAAAATGGCAACAATGGCAACAAGAGAAGGCAAAATCAGCAAACACCTCAAAAAAAGCATCTGCCCATGGATACCAAGAGATTTGGAGCCAGGCACAAAGGTTTTCAGGTATTCAGGTTGCAAATATGCAATTTCCGAAGGTAGTGGGATTCACATCTCGCTAACACAGGAAGAGCCAGACTTTTTTGAAGTACCAAAAGGATATATCTGCTGGGATCAAACTTGATCCTAACAGAAAAATCACCCACCCTATTTTCAGATCAAATGATTTGAAAATAGGGTTTTTTATTTCTATAAAGCCATAGAGCTTAGCTATCTTACTTTTTGGCCAACAGAAACGAGAGTTTCTCTTGAGCTTTTGGATATTGAGTCTTTCATCCAAAAATGTGCCAAGAAGAAAGATAGTTAAGCTCTATAGCAAGTAATAATTGTAATAACCCTTCAATAATGCTAAGATTCAAATACTAAACAAATTATTTAATAAATATAAAAAAATGGATGTAAAAAGAGTAAGAAAAAACATAAAAATAACACTATTAGCCACAGCAATTGTAGTATTGTTTCTTTTCGTCAAATATTACAAGGCACCAGATTTGACCAGCTCTGCCAATGCAGATCTTCTTGCTCAATGCATAAAAGCTAATGGTGCTAAGTTCTATGGAGCATCTTGGTGCTCACATTGTCAAAATCAAAAGAAGCTTTTGGGAAATTCAAAAAACATACCGTATATCGAATGCTCTGCTCCAGATGGAAAATCACAACTTCCAATTTGCACAGAAAACAAAATTGAAGGCTATCCAACTTGGGTTTTTGCAGATGGGACAAGACAAAGTGGTGAAATTTCGCTAGAAGAATTAGCTAAAAAAACAAATTGCAATCTCTTATAATATGACAGAAACAGCAAACATCATACTCTCAGCATTAACAATGCTTGCACAAATTGCGATAGCTCTTATTGTAATTCAAACACTTTTTCCAAACAAAGCAATCGCAAAAGCAACCAACATTCTGATCAATGAACATAATGCAATTTTGGCAGCATTTGCAATTGCACTGCTTTCAACAATTGGAAGTCTTTTCTATTCTGAAATTGCCAAATTTCAGCCATGTGAGCTTTGTTGGTTTCAAAGAATTTTCATGTATCCACAAGTGATCCTACTTGGAATTGCACTGGCAAAAAAAGAAAGCAAGATAATAGACTACAGCCTGGGACTTGCTAGCGTGGGAATACTTTTCTCACTATATCAAAATTTTCTCATCTATACTGCCAGCAAAAGCTCAATTTGTGGAATTTCAGCTGTTTCATGCACAACAAAAGTAGTGCTAGGACTTGGATATGTAACCATTCCACTTATGGCGCTCACAGCTTTTTCTTTTATTATTGCGATCTTTCTTTTGACAAAATTTAACAAAAAGAATTAATGAATTTCTTTTTTTAATTCTTTCTCAATCAATTCTTTTGTTTGCTCAGGCGTCACTGAAACGATGTGCAGATCAGCAAAGGTGTTTAGCACTGTAATGTTTTTGAATTTTCTTGGCACGATCTGCCAATGCAAGTGAGCAATTGAAGCTCCTGATTCTGGCCCAGTGTTGAGCCCAACATTGAAAGACTCTGTGCCAAAAATTGCACCCAAAATCTCTTGCGTCTTTGCAAGAATCAAACCAAATTCTTGCCACTCCAAGGATGTCACATCTTTTATTTTTTCAACATGTCTTGTCGGAACAATCATCACATTGCCATCCATATATGGAAAACGATTCACCAAAACTTTCCAATATTTTCCAGCCAAACCTTGGCACTCCAGTGTTTCATCACTAGCGCAAAAAACACATCCTTTGTCATCTGAAAAAGTCCGCTTGTAATTTGCTCTATTTTTATCTAAAATTCTCATAGTGTTAAATGAATAATGGTCGTCTCATGAGACGACCATTATGTTTTTTTATCCAGCAATAGATCTCTTGATTATTTTTGTTGTCGAATCTTGTCTTTTCGATTCAATCTCGACTACTCTTGCTCCAATACTCTCAAGCACACAAAGGCGCATTTTGTCTTCCCAAATTGTCACATGCGATGTTGGTGATGCAACATACACATCTGGCTTAACGGCCCTGATCAGCTCATAGTCGCAATCAAAAATTGTTACCATTCTTACAGCTGAAAAACCTGCCAGAGTGAGCGCTCGATCATTTTGATCACGAATTGGACGACTGTCTCCTTTGATTTTTTTGACAAATTGGTCACTATTGACCCCAACCACCAAAAAACCCAATTCTGAAGCATCCCAGAGATATTCCAAATGTCCACCGTGTAGCAAGTCAAAACAACCACTAGTTAGCACAATTGTCTTTCCTGCCTTCTTACGAGCCTGACAAATTTTTGACAAAACGTCCAAAGATGCTGCCACCTTGTTTCTTGGATGCATGATGATCCCCTCCTGCTAATTGAAATGAGCCTGCTTGCAATTAGTATACTCCCAACATGCAACTTTTGGCAATATCAATGCAGATAGCAAAAAAGAAGCACTTTTTACGATGCTTCTTTTCGAATATTTTAAATATGGACTATTGCATGTGGTCACATTTTCCATCACCATTAGCATCAACAAAATTACCCCCCAAATTTTGCCCTTGCTTAGCTCCATGCATCCCCCTTCCTTGTCCTTGTCCCTGTCCACACTGACCACCTGCAGCACATTGACCAAGTTGTTGACCCTCTTTTGCGCCACCAATTCTTCCAGCACCTTGAGCGGCAAACACAGATGCCCCATAGGCTCCAACACCAACTACTGCCAAACTTAAAACTCCAAAAACAATTCCTTTATTAATCATATTTTTTTACTTACTTATTAATTGCTGCCAGCACAATATAAAACGTATTAGCAATTAAAAAGTTTTCATTTTTAATTATCTACCCATTTGACCGCGACCACCACCCATCATTCCTTGACCCATGCCATTCCATGGACGAATTTCTATTGCTTGAAAAACATGCTCATCAATTTTTGTTCCAATAATTTTGATCATTTGCCCATTTGAAATTTCAGCCCTTGTTCTGATCAATGTTTTCTCATCAATTTTTATTTCCCATTTTTTTCCTGAAAAATCTATCAACTCAATGTTGTCAGCAGAATAAGACGAAATTGTTCCAGACAAAAAACCTCCAGCGGGATTTGTCCACTGTGATTCTTTGGTGACCATCATGTGCTGTCCATAAAATGGAACACCATTAGTCATCATATTATTAAAATTTCTTCCAAGGTTCAAATATGACAACAGTGCGCCAAGAACAACAATGGCTCCAAACGTAGAAACCAAAATTTTTGCAAAACTAAAGCGATAGCCCATTTGGGTTTTTCTAAGATCGAAAAATGCTGCAAATGCAATAACCGCCAAAATAAAAGCCCAAAAATATGGAAAAATAGACAGAGAATAACTGAAGATATTTTGATGAACAAAGCGATACAAATCCCAGTCCAAACTAGACATCAAATAAAATGCAACTGAAAATGAAATTCCACCAAAAAAAACAATCAAGCCAAACAGCAGCCATGTGGAATATTTTTTCACTAAAAATTTCCATTTTTGAGTTGGCTTAATATGCTCTTTCTTGATTTTTCCAATTGTATCTTTGATTAAGTTATTCATATAATTAAAAACAATTAATATTCTCTCGTTTCATATTTGTGTTTAGCATCTCCTTTCCCCTGGAAATAAGTGTCGCCACTGAACCCTTTGGTTTTTTCAAAATATCCATAATCTCCTCATATTCTTTTTCCTCCACAAATCGCAATATCAAAACTTCTCGATATTTAAGCGGCAACTTGGCAATGCAGCTTTTCACTTTTTCCACACAATCCTTATTAACAATATCCTTTTCAATATGCACGCTGGCGGTAATGATCCTCTCCCATTCATAATCCTCCAGTGAATTTGTTTGTGGTCTGGAACTTGTTTTGCGAAAATAATCAATCACATGATTATGTGCAATGCGATATGCCCAACTTGAAAATTTCAACTCTTCGTCATACTCATTAAGCTTTTGATAAATCTTAATGAACACCTCTTGCAACAAATCTTGTATGTCATCATTTCCCAACTGCGTTAATCTGCGAATATATCCAAACAATGGCGCCTGATAGCGTTCCATCAAAAACCCGAAATTTTCAGGATCATTCTTGGCCAATTCAATTAATTCAGCATCAGATTGCTGATTTTCTTCAATCATAAATCCTTGCTAATGCAGATATAATACGAGTTGGGAGCACTTTTGTTTTCAAAAAAAGACACAGAAAATCCATGTCTTTTGTCCGTAAGGATTTTTCAAGCCAGCTATTATTTGCTATTGGTGTTTATGCCTAGCAATTTGTACAGTCCACAAAAACCAGTAACAGCAGTTACGAGGGCCACAGCAGCAAGAACATAAGAAACGGTGCTCATGGTTCCAACAAAAACAAGCTTGCCAAAAGCAAAAAACACCACAGCAACAACAGCCCTAATTATTCTATCTACATTTCCTTCATTTTTCATATTTTTTTTATTACATCAATTAATACAAACCTATTTATATAATAACACTAAAAAACTTCCCTCAAAAGTTAATACCACCTAAGGCAAATTAACTTTCAACTAAATCATTATCCCCTCTTCAGGTAAACCTTCACAAAGCTACTTTTCAATTCAGCCGCCTTGGCTGGCAAAGCCTCAGGATTGCCATCTTGGGCCAACTTCAAAACAGCATCCAAATTAGCCCTTATTGCTTGAATCTCTTGATCATTGGCAATTTGCTCAACAGCAACAAGCTTATCACTAGCCACTTGATATTCGCTAATCACTCCAACAGCATCTTTAGCATTAGCTGGATCTAAAACCTTCTCCATGGAATCATGAAAATCAACCAAGGTAATGGCTAACATTGAAAAACCATTTCTCTTGAACATTTCCTGCGTAATTGGTCGAACTTTTTCCAATGCCAAATGAGCATCCTTCAGGCTTCCAGTTCGAACATCCCCATCAACTTTTGCAATAATATCCCGAACAGCATTCAAATCATTTTCAAAATTGCCATCTTTTTTGAAAGCAAATGGTCGATATTTTGCATATTTTGCTTGAAATTTTGCATAAGACGAAATCAAATCATCATAATTTTTGACAGACTCTGCTCTTTTTTCCTGACCAGTTTCAAATAATGTTTGCTTATAAGAAGCATTCATAGCATTGAAATCTTCCACAAAAATTTTCTTAGTGAAAAAATTGCTAGCATATCCACCGCCAATCAATATCAACAAATATAGAGCAACAATAGCTGCAATTTTTTTGCTTCCAATCTCGCCGTCAATATTTTTCCTATGCACTCCAAACAAAACATACAACGGACAAAAACCAATCACAGCAAATGTCGCAATCAATATTGCAAAAACACCAGCCAACACTGCCCACAAACCAGCAAGCCAGAAATAAGCCACCACAATCAAAGTCGCACTTATTGTGGCCTGAATTGACCTCTCAACAACTCCTTCATTTTTCATATTTTTTATTTTTAAAAAATTTAATTTAGCTAGTTACAAATATAACGATATTTGACTTAAAATGTTTTCACCTGTCTATTGACATCATATACCCCCATGGGGTATTATGTCAAATGTAGTCAAAGACAATATTTCTAAGCAATTAAACATTTTTAAACTAAAAACATGAGCAGCAACAAACAATCAAAAAAACCAGCACTAACAATGGCGGCAAGCGCACTACTAATAATAATTATCGCATTTACACTTTCAAACAAAACAAAGAAAAAAGAGTCATCAGAATCTCTTGCGGTAAAGACAGTCATTGCAAAAAAAACACAAGCAACAACAACCATTGAGATTGCTGGTTTTGTTAAGGGCGAAAACAGAGCCGATGTTGCACCTATGGCTAGTGGCAAAATCCTGCAAATATCAAAAAAGGAAGGAATGATGGTTAGGAAGGGTGAGACCTTGGCCACAATTGAAGCTCTCGGAACAGACGCTCAACTTGCAGCAGCAAATGCTAGTGTTGCAGCCATGAAAAAAACCTTAGACGATACTGAAAAATATTATGACCAATTAGTGAGCCAAGCTGAAGCCATGCCAAGTTCAAAAGCAAACGATGAAGCAACAAGCAGCGCCAAGCGTGCTCGTGATTTGCAAATTCAAGCCGCCAAAGATCAATTAATAGCAGCACAAGGCAATGCAGACATAAGCAAAGCCGGCAAAGGAAATTTAACACTAATAGCACCCTTTGATGGAGTAATCACTGCTATATATAATCATGTTGGTGGCTTTGCCAGTTTTGGCAATCCCCTTTTGAACATCAGCACCGCAAACAGCTTTGAAATTGAAGCCTATGTTTCAGCTGCCAATGGTCGAAAAATTGCAATCGGAAATACTGTAACATTCAAAAACACCGATGACGCACCATTAACCGGCACAGTCACAGCTGTTTCTGCTGGCAGCGACACGCAAAATTTGAAAACTCTTATGCGCATTCATCTTGACAGCAAACAAGATGGGATCTATCTTGGAGATTTTTTGCATGGAGAAATTCTCATTCCAAACAATGAAAAAACAATTTCCATTCCAAGAAATGCGATAATTTCTCGTGGAGGAGATTTGATTGTGTTCACTGTGGATGAAAACAATATCGCAAAAGAACAAAGCGTGAAAGTTGGCAATGAGAACAATGGCCTTGCAAACATTAGTGATGGCATTATTGAAAATCAAAAAATCGTAGTTGAAGGTCAACAATATTTAATAAACGGATTAACAACAAAGACATATGCAACAAACTAAAACCACTGTTGATGAAAATCAAAAGAAGTTGGGATTGGCTGGAAAAATGACTAGCGTCTTTGTCAAAAATCGTGAATTAAACATCTTGGCCATGTTGTTCATTGTTGTTTGGGGCATTGGCAGCTTCATTTTAATGCCAAAGGCATATAATCCTGAGATTATTGCTCCGGCTTTCACAATCACAACAAGCTTTCCAGGAGCAAGTGCCCAGCAAGTTCAAGAGCTCATAACTCGCCCAATGGAAAATGCCATTAGTGAACTTCCAAGCATTGACCAACTGAGCTCACATTCTTTCGATGGCGGTCAAGGTGTTACTATGGTGCAATTCAAAGTTGGAACGCCAGCTGAAAATGCAAAAATTTCCATATCTCAAAAACTTAGAGACAATGCATTTCAAAAACCCATGGGAGCCAGCGATCCAGCCTTGGTAACAATGGATCCAGATGATGTTCCAATCATAAGCATTGCACTGACATCAGACCAACGATCACCACAAGCGTTGAGGAGCTTGGCTTTTGAGGTTGTTGATCAATTAAAGCTTATCGATGGAACTTCAAAAGTAAGTGTGCTTGGAGACAAATTGAACAATTTGCAAATAGAACTGGATACAGAAAAAATAGCCACCAATCATTTGTCTGTTTCTGATGTCATTGGAGCTTTGCAAACAGCAAATGGAATCTATAGCACTGAAACACTAAAAAATAGAAGCGACAAAGAAATAATAAAAATCAATGGAAGCATCTCATCAATTAATGATGCAGAAAACATTGTCATCTTGCCAAACCAAAACAATCCGACACTGCTCAAAGATGTTGCAACAATCTCCTTTGGTCCTGGAGAAATAACCAGCAATGTCCATTACACCCAGAAAAAATCCACCCCAAAAGAAGTGGCCTATGTCACAATTGCAAAAATAAAAGGTGCCAACATCAGTTCTGTTGCCAGCGTCATCACGGAAAAATTAGACATCATTAAAAAGCAAAAAGAATTTTCAAATATTGATTTTTCAGTTTTGCGAGATGATGGACAAACAGCACATGAAGAAATTTCGACTCTCACCAAGCATTTAATTTTTTCCATTTTAATTGTGGTGATAATCTTGATGGCTTTTCTTGGCATGAGAAATTCATTGATCGTGGCCATTTCAATCCCACTGACATTGCTCACCTCTTTTGGCATTGGGCTTTTGGCTGGACAAACAGTCAACCGCATCACACTTTTTGCTTTGATTTTGGCACTAGGACTTTTGGTTGATGATGCCATTGTTATTATTGAAAATGTGCATCGCACCATCAAAAACAATCCTGGCAAGGAAAAATCAGCATTGATAATTCAAGCAGTGGATGAAGTTGGCATGGGCGTGTTCATGTCGACAATCACAATTTTATTGGCTTTTATTCCAATGGCATTTGTGAGTGGCATGATGGGACCATACATGAGTCCAATTCCATTTTTTGTTTCAGTCACCCTGTTGGTCTCCTTGTTTATTGCCTTTACTATAAATCCAGCTCTGACAGGATTTTTCAGCACGCATGAAACTGAAGAAAAAGAAAATATTTTTGTGAAAACAATTCACAAAATTGAAAATGCCTATGCAAAATTAATCGGAAAATTAACCCAAGACAAACGAAAGAAAAACCTTGTACTAATCAGCGCTGCGGTTTTGCTGTTTATTTCTCTTTTGTTGCCACTGTTTAAAATTGTGCAATTTCGCATGCTACCAAAGGCCAACAAAGAGCAATTCTATATCTATCTTGATATGCCATCCTACATGACATATGACACAACAAACAAAGTTGCCAATGAACTTGAAAAAAGCGCGCTGGACTATGGCGAAGTTACCAGTGTTGAAAGTTTCGTTGCCACCGCACCAATTTCAGATTTCAATGGTCTTTTCAAAGGAAGCTTCATGCGCTCAGGCGAAAATCAAGCAACTTTGAAAATAAACCTCACACCAAAAAATCAGCGCAAGCAAACATCAGAACAAATTGCCATGATTCTCAGAGAAAAACTTTCCAAGGATGTTCTGACAAATGAACCTGATGCAAAAATAACAATAGTTGAAGATCCACCAGGACCACCAGTGCGCAGCACTTTCTTTTTGAAAGTTCAAGGCAATGATCAGCAACTGCTAGATGCAACCGCCAAAGATTTGGAACAATTTGCCAAAAACATTCCTGGCATTGTTGATTTGAGAACAACCAGCGCGCAAAGATCAGTGGAAAAACAATATTCTATCGATTTTGAAAAAGCTGGAAGACTAGGAATTCAGGCGCAAGCAATAATTGAAACATTGCACATCTCCGTTTCAGGCTTTAACGTTGCTCGATATTCAGCTGCGATGAACGACGGCGGGCGTCAAACTGAGCAGCAATTTGCCATCGTGCGCATGCGCAAGGATGATCGACAAGACATCAACAATCTTGCAAATATTACCATCAAAAGTTCCAATGGAAACACTGTGCCAATTTCCGAGCTTTTGATTGAACAACCACTTTCAAAAGTCAGTGAAATTGCCACTGACTCAAGACAGCAAGTCACCTATGTCAGCGGAGAAATGGGAGCGCGCAGCGTGATGTATGCAGTTTTTGATTTGTTTCCAAAACTTTTCAAGTATAAACTCAGTGACGGAACTGGACATATTGCTTCTTGGTCGCCACTTGGTGTTACCTTGGAAAATTCAGCAGGCCAACAAGTTGAAATCAAAATTGATGGCGAATGGAAATTAACCCTAGAAATTTTCAGAGATCTAGGCATTGCCATGGGAATAGCATTATTACTGATCTATTTCGTGCTTGTCATTCAACTAAAGTCAATCATAACCCCCCTATTAATCATGGCAACAATTCCACTAGCGATGATTGGAGTGCTGGGTGGATTTGCTATTTTAGCAGCAACCAAGGGGACATATTTCAATGCCACTTCCATGATTGGAGTTATCGCTCTTTCAGGAATTGTGGTTAAAAATGCCATCATATATCTTGCTTATCTTGATGAGCTCAAGGAGCGCAAAATGGCACTTACCGAGGCATTGATGGAAACTGGACGCGTAAGATTGCTCCCAATACTTTTGACCTCTATGACAGCCATTCTTGGCTCAATGACAATCATTGCTGATCCTGTTTGGGAAGGACTTGCTTGGGCTATTATTTTCGGACTTTCTGTTTCAACCATTTTAACCCTAATCATTTTCCCATTGCTCTATCAAACATTTGAAAGCAAAAAGTGGGAGAAATAAAATTCACGCTCAACAAAAAAACGCCATAAAACTTGTAATCAGTGGCGTTTTTTTTGTTTTTCAGATAAACTAATATTATGAAATACAAGCTATATACAACTTCCTTCAAAGCTTGGGATGCCATGATTGAGGCAATCGATGGAGCATCAAAATCAATATACCTTGAAATGTATATTTTTGAACGCGACACCACTTCAAGTCATGACTTCATTGGCAAGCTGAAACAAAAAGCCCGTGATGGTGTGCGAGTCGTGATTGTGGCTGATGCCTATGGCAGCAAGAACCTGAAAAATGAATTGGCAAAATCAATGCAAGCAGCTGGCATTGAGCTTATTTTTTTTAGTCATTGGCTGCGGCACATTCACAGAAAAATATTAATCGTCGACAAAAAAATAGCCTTTGTGGGTGGGGTCAATATTGGCAAGGAATTTGCTCACTGGGATGATTTGCAACTTCGCATGAAAGGTGGAATTGTCAAAAGAATCTTGAAATCATTTGCCTATACCTATGAAATGGCTGGCGGAAAAGATCACAAAATTTTGCACTTGAAAAATGGAAAATTCACAGCAAAATTAAAATTTTTGATCATGGAGCATTGGCCAACCAAAAACATTCATACCCTGAAAAGTCATTACATCGAAAAAATTTCTAACGCCAAAAAAAGTATTCAAATTGCAACTCCATATTTCACTCCGCCACGCTGGCTCAGCTCCCTGCTCGACAGTGCCGCCAGCAGAGGCGTCGCAATTGAAATTCTCATTCCAAGCGATGTTGATTTAAAAATAATGAACAATGTGAACCGCCACTACATGAACAAATTGAATCCCTCGGGAGTAAAGTTTTATTTGTCAAAAAAAATGAATCATGCCAAGCTTCTTATTGTTGATCATGAAGAAGGATTGATTGGTTCGCAAAACATTGACCTTGCTTCCTTTCAATTGAACTCTGAAGTAGGGATATTTTTTAAAGAAAAAAAATTGCTAACAGAACTGGAAACAACCATCAAAAAATGGAAACAGAATTCAGAAATATTCAAACCACAAAAACACAAAATGCGATTTATTGACTATGTCATCCTGGCCCTGTCAAAAATATTATATCCAATATTATAGCCACAAAAAAGAGCACCCTCCAAAGACACACAGATAATTCAGAAATACTATAGAATTTTTTTGTGAAACCTATTTCTTATGAAGCAACAGCAAGCGAGAGCGAGCTCTTAGCGAAGCAGTTATAGTTCCCAACTGCAAGCGTGCTGAAAAAGAAATAGCGTGAACAGAAAAATATCACTACTATGCCAAAAATTCAAATTACCGCCAAGGGTATCAGAGCTGCACTAAAAAAATATACACCATATCAATCACTAACAGAATACATCTGGAATGGTTTTGACGCTCAAGCATCAACCATTGAAATAAACTATATCGCCAACGAATTGGGAGGAATCGAATCAATTTCAATCAGTGATAATGGCTATGGCATTCCACATGAAAAATTGCAAGATAAATTTGAACCAGTTTTTGAATCAAAAAAAGCCCTCGAAAACAAACTCAAAAAAAATCTCTCAGCTATTCATGGAAAAAACGGAATTGGACGATTGACCTTTTTCACTTTTGCCAGAAATTCATCATGGAAAACAACATATTCCAGCGGCCAAGAAAATTTGACCTATGAAATATATGCCAACGCTGAAAACATCAACCTATACACCGGCATCAACGCCACACCAAAAAAGACCACCGAGCAAACCGGCACAACAACAACATTTTCTGGAATTTTTGGATTGACAGCCTCTCAACTTGAAGAAAAATTTCAAGAATATTTGCTCAAAGAATTTGCCTGGTTTTTGGCACTCAACAAAAAGCGCAATTTTTCAATTCTAATCAACGGCATTGCTATTGATTTCAAAAATATTGTTGCCGACAGTGAACAATTTGAAATATTGCATCCAGACACACAAACCTTGTTTGAAGTTTCATACATCAGATGGGAACAAAGACTCAACAATGAACCATCACGCTATTATTACATGAACGCACAGCATCAGGAGCGCTGGAAAGAGCCAACCGCCATCAAGAACAAGGGTGAGCAATTTTATCACAGCCTTTTTGTCGAAAGTTCATATTTTGACTCTTTTGGATTTCAAAGTTCTTCGATTCAAACTCAAGATGCTCTCATTGTTGGAACCAGGAGCGATTCGCAATTTCGATTCTTGCGAAGAAAATTGGCAAACACTTTGCGCATCAAAAGAAGACCATTTCTCAAGGGTTTTGCTGAGCAACTCTTGCTTGAATATGAGCAAAAAAATATTCTTCCAGTTGATGCCAAAGAAAATCTAAAACAAACAATCAGGATTTTATACGAAATGCAACCAAAAATTTTCAATTCGCTGAATCTTGAACAGAAAAAAATATTAGTCGGCTTGCTTGGAGCGCTCCTTGAAAGCAACAAAAATGAAGCCATTGCAGGACTTCTTGGCGGAATCATTGAGCTTACCGCTGATGAACAAGCAGAACTTGCCCAACTATTGTTGCCGGTATAGGAAAAATGAATAACAAAAGACCGCACAGTTTTAACTATGCGGCCAACTTTTTTAAGCCACTCTTGGAGGGCGAGGTCGTATTAATTTGAAGAAATTTTCCCTTGCTTCGTTTTCAAGCAATATAATATTTGCTTTTTCAAAACCAGCTTTTTTTATTTTACTCTTAAGATTCATGCTTAATCGAAAATTAATGCGAGATTCATCGCGACCAACCCTATTAAGAATAAATTGCCCCATTTTCATAGCATCAACAATTACTATTGATTCTCCATCAATACAACAGTACTGAGATCCTTTGTCGTTGCGAATGATGCAAATAAAAATTTGCCTCCTATCCCCCCTACCAAAAATTTTCTTCTTGAAATTAAAGACTGGGTATTGATAGCATAGGATTCCAATAATCAAAAGCACGCCAAGAAGAACCATGATAATCATTTTATTTTCCAATTTTCTCTCCTCATTTCCCTGTTTGTGTTGCAATGCATTAACAATGTCAACCTTCTCAATCTTGGTTGCCTCTGTGATTATTTTCTCCTGCTCCATGGCGGCCAAGACCTCTTCCTTTGAACTTATCCTTGCAGCAACCTTTTTTTTCTCGACAGGTTTTTCAATGACATTCTCAACAATCTTTTTGCCTGGTGGTATTTCCATTTTTTGACCAGGGAAAATAAGATTTGGATTATTCTTATCTTTCAATCTCTCTTTGTTGAGCTTAATAATAACTTCATGCGAAATGTTGTAGCGCTTTGCCAATTTCCAGAAGTTATCACCTTTTTTAACAACAATTTCAATGTTTTCAGCAAAAGACATTTCAGCAAAAGACAGACCAAGCATCATCACGGCAAACAAGACAAAAATTCTCATAACATCCCCCTTTTTATTAGCAAGATCATTGCTTTTTGGTATTAACTTGTCAAAAAACCATAGCCATTAGTACTTCTTTTGGTACCCATAAGTTAAACACACAAACACCAAGCAGTCAAGCACAAAAAAAGACCCCCATTGGAGGTCTTTCGTTGTTTTTTGAAATATTCTAACTGACTATTTCAATACTACAGTTGCACCAGCTTCTTCAAGTTTCTTTTTAACTTCTTCAGCTTGAGCCTTAGCAATCTTCTCTTTGATCACTTTTGGAGCTGCATCAACCAAGTCTTTTGCTTCCTTAAGTCCAAGACCAGTGATTTCGCGAACAGCTTTAATAACGTTGATTTTTTGAGCACCAGCAGATGTCAATTCAACATCGAAATCAGATTTTTCTTCAACAGCTTCTGCAGCAGCAGGAGCAGCTCCCATCATCATTGGAGCAGCAGCTGAAACACCAAATTTTTCTTCAAGAACCTTCACAAGTTCAGAAAGATCCAAAACACTCATTTTCTCAATTTCTGCAACAAGTTTTTCAAATTTTGCAGGAACCACAACGTCCTTTTTTTCTTCAGTCATATTTTTAGTCTTTAGTTTTCAGCTTCACTCTTTTACAGTAAAGACAAAAACTAAAATACACTTATTATTTATAAATTAACCCAAGAGCCAAATAGCAAAAGCTATCAAACCCTACGCTTTTTGCTCTTTTACAGCATTAAGCACCTGTACCAAACCTCTCAAATTGCCAGCCAAAACATTGACGAAACCTGAAATTGGAGCATTCAATGTTCCAACAAGTTGTCCAAGCAACTGTTCCTTTGAAGGAATCTTTGCAAGGGCTTTAACTTCAGCCGCGCTCATGATTTGTGTTCCAAGAACACCGCCAAGCATTTTGATGTTTTCATTGGTCTTAGCAAAAGTATCAATGATTTTGGCCCCAGCAACTTCGTCAACATTTGACAATGAAACAGCAACCTGACCTTCCATACCTTTGATGCTCACTCCTTCGATTCCTGCATTTTTCAGTGCAATGTCCAAAAGAGTTTTGCGAACAACGAAATATCCAACACCCTCAGCTCTCAATGATTTTTTAAGTTCAGTTAAGTCCTTAACTTTCAAACCCTTAAAATCAACGAAAACCAAAGATTTTGCTAGCTTGATTTTATCTGTAAGCTCTTTTACAAGCTCAATTTTTTGATTCTTTGTAAGCATTTGCTTTGCATTCTACTAATTACAAATTTAATTGAAAATTTTGTAACCTCGTAGGAATTAAAAAAATCTGCGTTTCCGCAGATCGACCTTTGAAACCACAGAAACATTCAAAATCAAATGTTCCCATAGCTCCTCGATAGGACTTATTGCTTTTGCAAGCTGCCTACTGTCTGCGGACACTATTTCTATTTAAATTTCCCAATACTCTAATTTATTCAGCCTTCTTTTCTGCAGCAGCAGGTGCGGCAACTTCAGCTTTTGCTTCTTCCACAACTGGAGCAGCTGGTTTTTCCATCTTGACCTGACGCTTCTTTCCTTCAATCACACCTTCTTTAATGAAAAGATTGTATGCACTGTTAGAAACTTGCGCTCCTTTTGCAATCCATTCTCTAATCTTATCAGCCTTAAGAACAGCAATTTTTTGATGTGGGTCATAGCTTCCAAGAACTGCAACATGTCCACCAGTAGGGGCTGCTGTGTGCTGTTGAAGCACTACTCGAAATTGAGCTCTGTTTTTTCGTCCAACGCGTGAGAATCTAATAGTCAACATAATTTCCGTCTTTATTACAATTAATTACCAGGTATTCAAAAATCCCTGTTTTTAGCCAAAATTAGGCCTTTTTTTAGTACCTATCTAGTATACCCCTCTTGACGAATTTGTCAATAGTTTGCTAGTCAACATCCCCCATTTGCTGAAATTTCAATGCTTATAGTAAAATTTCATCATTTGCAAAAAATATAATAAAAACAAAAACCCTGCCGAAGCAGGGTTTTTGAAAAGTTGAAAACTTCTAAAATTACAATACTGCTTCTTTAGCAGCTTTTGCAAGACGGAATTTAACAACAGTCTTTGCAGCAATTTTGATTTTTTCTCCAGTTGCAGGGTTCACTCCCATACGAGCCTTTCTTTTTGCTTTAACCATTTTACCAAATCCAGGAAGAACGAATTCTCCAGTCTTCTTTACTTCTTTGTATGCAATTGCAACCAATTCATCAAAGAATCCAGTTACTTCTTTTTTTGCCAAGCCTGTTTTTTCAGACAAGACTGTCACTAGTTGTGACTTTGTCATTTTTGCCATTGTGTTTTTTTTCATTTCTAATCCAGCAATAATGCTAGTTTAAAAACAAATTATTTATTATTTATTTATCATTATGCATGTTGACTCATGCATGTCATCATTATACACCATTATTAAAAGGTTTGACAATAGGCAATTTGATTTTTGTCAATGGTCATGGTGTGTGCATTTGATTTTTAAAATTTACTTGACGTTTATTGGCGCAATATCAACTTTTTTCAGAACTGTGCGAGCAAAACAAAAATTTCCAGCATCATGTTTCCATTCATTTGTGTATTGAAAATATTGTGGAGCAACATCATTCAAACTTGAACGCAAAAATGTTGCGCATAATTTGTATGATTTTTCATCTTCTATTTTATATTCAATATCTTTCAAGTTTCCAGTACCATATGAAAATTTTGTTGTCTGCAAATCATCCAATTTTGCTGGCAATTTTTCAGACTCACCAAAATAGCTTTGGATTGAATTGTCGATTGACTGAATGGTGTCGATTGACTGCTGGTCAAGCTTCTTTTGCCTTGCCACATTTGGAGAGTCAATAATGAAAAAAGCCGCAATAAATGTCACACCAAGCACTAGCATGCAAACAATCATGGCATTTTTATTGATATTTGAAACATCCTCAGTTCTACGCATATCCCAGAAGTAATATCCAAAAATTCCGCCAGCAATCAAAAGAATCACCAAAACTTTCAACAAAAAGCTGGAAGTAAAATCACCACCAAGAAAATTGACCACCAAGGTGATGAGATCGCCAATGATTGTTGCTGATGCAAAAAACAAAACAATATAGGTCAACCATTTTCTAATTTTTGACTCCAATGAAATCCTTCCAGCATTAATTCTTGCAACGATTATCCTTGAAACAAAAAGGAAGATGGGTCCAGCAATGAAGAGTGCTGCAATACCAAATTTCACAGACTCCTGAGAAAATGACTGATACAAAAGTCCCTCAGTGTCAGTCACAAATTTATCAACAAAACCAAACAAAATAGAACCTTCACCAATAGAAACAAATGCCAGCGACAAAAAAGTCACCAAATAAAGAAAGAAATCCTGCGCGCTACTGTCTTGTTTTACTGAAATTTCATTTTCCATATCGGATAGTAGAAATTCAAATGGCCTTTGGCCAATATGAATCTCCTTAGTTATGTATTTTTTAATTTTAATTATATCCTACATTTATCTATACTTTTTCTATTTTTTTGAATTTTCACTATCCGACATAATTTTTAAATTTAAAATTTTATTTGAATTATTAAAGTAATACAAAAAATGAGACAGAATGTCTCATTTTATTTTGCAATTATTTTTCCACCTTGCCCAATCTGATCAAGCTTAACCGAAAGCAGTTTTGAAATTCCATCTTCCCCCATGGTCACACCATACAAAAGTGATGCTTGGCGCATGGTTTCACGATTATGCGTGATGGCAATAAATTGAGTTGTGCCAGAAAGTTCTTGCAAAATCTTGCTAAAGCGAGCTGAATTTGCTTCATCAAGGGCAGCTTCAACTTCATCAAGAATTGCAAATGGTGGTGGATTGTGAGAAATGATAGCAAAAAGAAGTGCCAATGAAGTCAGTGAGCGTTCTCCACCAGATAGCATGGACAAATTGGCAATTTTTTTGCCTGGCGGACAAGCAAAGATTTCAACCCCCACCTCACCTCTTTCATTTTCGGCATCTTGATCTTCTTTTTCAGTTTCATCGCCAGCCTCTGATTCACTATTTTTGAATTTTGACTTTTGAATTTTGACTTTTGTCAGGTTTGCATTCCCTCCACCGAAAATAATTTTGAAATATTTGGTAAATTCCTTGTTGATTTGCTCAAAAGCTTGCTCAAACTCAACTTTGATTCTTTGATCCATCTCCTTTATGATCTCTTCGAGAGAAACAAGTGCATCTGCCAAGTCTTTCAATTCTTGGGTCAAAAAATCAAAACGTGCATTTGTTTCAGTATATTCCTGAACAATCATTGGATCGATTCCACCAATTTGCTCCATCTGAGTTTTGAGTCTCATGATGTCACGCTCAAGTTGCTCTCTGTTGATCTCTGTTCCATCATATTTCAATTCTTGCACTTCACATCTGAGTTCATCCTTGATTTCATTGACCAAATCTTCTTCTCGAACCTCAACTCTGGCCAACTTTATCTTTGCATCATTAAATTGATCCTTGATGAGATTGAGCTGCTCCTGACGAGCGCGCGATTCTCTTTCAACTTGAAAAAATCTCTCACGCAAAGCTCGCACTCTTTGATTTTCTGCTGAAATTTCTTTTTCTACTTTTTCAAAATCACCTCGAAGCTCAACTTCTTTTGCTTTGAATTTTTTCTTTTTCTCCTCAAGTTCAGCAATTTTGTTGTTGATCTCAGCAACCTCCTTGGAATTATCTCTTTTTACTGAAACTTCTCCCTTGCCAGATTGTTCATACAAGTCAAAAAGTTGCTGCTGAATGGCCCTGGCTGATTCTTTGATCTCCTGCAAGTCATCCATGTTTTCAGCCTCTTCAACGCGCAAAATGAGACGCTCCTGAGCCATGCGAATGTTGGAAAGTTTTGCTTGAACATATTTCAAATCAACCGGAATAATCTCAATCACTTTTTGATTGGCCAATTTTTCTTTTTCAACCACAATCCTTCCTTCTGAGATGATCAATTCCCGCTCAATGTCATTCAATTGATAGCGAATTTGAGTTTTTTTCTTGTCCAATTCCACTTCAGCTCCTGCCTCCTGCGCTCTACTTGATTCATTGGTGAGCTCATCATTCATTTTGTCCACCTCTCTTTGCATGTTCATCATTGATGCTCCCAATGTTTCTTTTTCTTTCGAGAATTTTTCACGTTCATTTTGAAATTGATGCCACAAAAAAGAAAACAATTTTGTTTGTTTTTCTTTCAATTCATCAGAAACAATTTTTCCTTGTTGTGCTTTTTCAGCCTGACGTTTGAGCATCTTCAAATGCGGTTCAATTTCACGAATAAGCCCAGCAGTTCTTTCCATGTTTTCCTTGGTAGAATCAAGCTTTTTCAGTGCCCTGTCTTTTTTGATTTGATATTGCTTCACTCCAGCTGCATCTTCCAACACGCTTCTGCGTTCAACTGGGGTGGCATTTAGCAAGGAATCAGACATTCCCTGATTGATCACACAATAACTTTCTTTTCCAACTCCAGCCTTGGCAAGAAGGTCGCTCACATCCAAAAGCCTGGAGCGATTTCCATTGATCAAATATTCTGATTCGCCAGAGCGATACAATTTCCTGGTGATGACAACTTCGCCATATTCCAAAGGAATTCTTTTGTCGCTATTGTCAAAATGAAGTGAAACCTGAGCACTGGAAAGTCTTGCCTTTGTTCCAGAACCTGCAAAAATGATGTCCTCAGCCTTTTTCCCACGCAAGGTTTTCATTGATTGCTCGCCCATGGCCCACTTGATTGCATCGGACGTGTTTGATTTTCCAGATCCATTTGGCCCAACAATAGCGGTTATCCCACAAGCTTCTCCTGCACTATTAAAATTCCCCGCTGGTAAAAATTCCAGCGCGGTTTTGTTTGCAAATGATTTGAAGCCCGATATTTCAACTTTTTTTAGATACATAAAAAAGTGTAGAGTTTAAAGTGAAAAACTAAAAACAAAAAACAAACACGAAACATATAGCATCTTACATGCTTTTCGCTTTTAGCTATAAGTTTTAAGCTTTTTTATTGTACTATACTTTTTTATTTTAGAAAAGAAAAAAGACTTTTATCGATGATAAAAGTCTTTAGGTTGGTCTGGGTACATCTAATTTGATGTTTTTTTGCTTCAGGAGTCATCAAAATTAAATGCACCCGGATGTAAGATTTCAAAAATTCTTTTTGAAGAAGGTTTGAAATCAAAAGAGATTTTAGGTGTCAGAGGTTTGGTGTGTTGTGTTCATAGCGCCATAATACTCAAACACCAACTACCTCTGACACCTTCATCATATAGCAAAGTGGCCTTTTGTCAATAATTCAGAATTAATCAAACAAAAAAAATGGCCAATTAAGGCCATTTTTAAAGATAAAATTTGAGCTAGTTTTTATTTGCAAATGTAGTGAGCCATCTCCACCAAACGATTTGAATATCCCCATTCGTTGTCATACCAGCCAACAATCTTCACCTGATTTCCCATGCTCATGGTCAATGGCAAGTCAACAATAGAAGAATGTGGATTCATTTTATAGTCCATTGAGACAAGTTCTTTGTGTGTGGCATCAAGAATGTTGAGCATGCTTCCATTGGCAGCTTTTTCAAAAGCAGCATTAATTTCTTCAACTGTCTTTGGTTTTGTGACTGTGCAAATGAAATCAACAATTGAAACAACTGGCGTTGGCACGCGCAGAGCAATTCCGTCCAACTTTCCTTTGAGATGTGGAATCACCTTTCCAACTGTCTTGGCAGCACCAGTGGTGGTTGGAATAATAGAAAGTGCAGCAGCACGTGCTCTTCGCATGTCACGATGAGGTAAATCCAAAAGATTTTGATCGTTGGTATATGAATGAGTGGTTGTCATGAACCCCTGCTCAACATCACAAAGATCATCCAAAACTTTGATCATCGGAGCCAAACAATTTGTGGTGCAAGAACCATTGGAAACAATTTTTTCGCCGTTATATTCTTTTTCATTGATGCCAAGCAAGAAAACTGGCACATCATCTTTTGGTGGAGCAGAAAGCACAACTTTCTTTGCACCAGCTGCAATGTGTTTTCCAGCACCTTCTTGATCCAAGAATATTCCAGTGCAATCAAGCACAACATCAACTTCCAATTTTCCCCATGGCAATTCCAAAGGATCCTTTTGTGAAAAATATTTTATTGGCTTTCCATCAATAATGATCTCGCTATTTTCCTTGTCTACTTTTACATCGCGCCCATACACACCATATGATGAATCATATTTCAAAAGATGTGCACTTGTTTCAATGTCAGTCAAATCATTAATAGCCACAACTTCCATATCATTCTTTTCGAAAACTATTTTCAATGATGGTCTTCCAATACGACCAAAACCATTAATTGCAACTTTCAACATATTTTTTTATTTTAATTATAAAAAATAATTTTTAATTTTTAATTTTCACCCTGCGGGTGCGAGTAATTTTATAAATAAATCATAATGTTTTAATTTTTTAAACATTAGAAATTTAAGAATTATTTAAAAATTATAAAATTAAAAATTAAAAATTTTGCAAACTATTGTCCTTCAATTTCAGTCAGATGCCAATGCTCACCTTTCACTTTTTTGATATTAAACTTTGTTCTTTCAAGAATTGTGCCTTTGGCAATGTTTTTGATTCCAAATTTCAAATTATCAATACTGATGTCTTCTGTGTGTTTTTCATGACCATCGTGCGCCAATGCAATTTGCCCAATTTCCAAATTCACATATTCAATCTGTGAAAGTTTCTCACTTTTCACAATTTTCATGATATCATCAACAATTTCCTTGGCCAGCATAAAATCATGCATACGAGAGTGTAAAATGTAAAGTGTAAAAATAAAAGTACACTCAACTCTTTTTTCTTAATGTAATTATACTTGATCCTAAAATATTTGCTATTTCTTGCGTTTCCTTTAAAATTTTCTCAGCCTTTTCTTTTTCTGCTTTTTTAGTGTCCCGCAATAATCCTAACCAGAATTTTGTTTCATTTGCAGACTTAAGCGCATAACTAAAAAAATTTGCAAAATCTTTCCTGGAGGCACCAGCTTGCGCTTCAACAATATTTGCACCAATACTAGTTGCGCTTCTCAATAATTGCTTTGAAATAACTTCAGTACTGAAATCTCGCTTATTTAATCCATCAACAAACATTATGACATCAATTGCATAGAAATATGCTCTGTGCTTCAATTATGTTTTATTTTTTTCTTGCATTTTAGTTTTTCGTTTTTAGCTTTGCGTTTTGCACTTTCTAGTGGACCGCGCAGCTGATACATGGGTCGTAGGCACGAATGAAAGCGCGCATTTTTCGTTCCATGGCTTTTTCGTCTTTGTCCAAAATTCCAGGAATAAAGGCGGCTATGTCATCTTCCAGATGTGTCAAAACTTGAGCTGTTGGAGTGATGATATTTGCATTTTTGATATACCCTTTTGCATCAATATCAACCCAATAATACAAGGTTCCGCGTGGAGCTTCAATGGCAGCAGCAGCCGACCCCTCACGCACAGTATATTCCTTTGTGATTGCATTTTCAAGGTTTTCATGTGTAAGCTCTTTGAGCAAGCGAATTGAATCCTCAATGCAATGCACAACCTCCACCATTTGATATATAACATTGTGAAATGGATTATAGTCTGGCAAATTAAATTCCAAACTTTTCAGATATTTTTGAGCAGCAGGACTCAATTGTTCGTGATTATTGTTAATTCTGGCAATAGCGCCAATCATATAACTTGTTTTTCCATCACGTTCAACTCTCTTGATGACCTCCTTTGGACGTTGAAATTCATGAAAACTTTCTTCAAATTTTTGAGCACTAACATTCAATCCTTTGTTTGAAATAACATCACCCTCGCAAATTGCATATTCACCTTTTGTGCGAAGACAAACATATTCAGTTGGACGAGAAAAATTTGGAACTTTAATTGTTTTGAAAAATGCTGCCAATTCCAAGGCTATTGGCAAAATCTCCTCCCCATTGGCAATAAGCTTTTGCAATTGATCAACTGTTGGAACTTTTTTGAAACCACCAACTTCATTTGTGAGAGAATGAACGACTCGGCCACCAAGAGTTTTGACAATAGCCATGCCATATTCACGAATTTTCACCGCCTTGATTGTTTCTTCGGGATAGGCTTTGATCAAATCCAAGTCATTTTCAATGTCCAAAAAATCTGCCAATGACAAAAAGAAAAGATGCAGCGCGTGAGAATGAATAAATTGAGCATGCTCCAAAACTTTTCGCATTTTTATTGTTTCTGGTGTGACCTCAACCTTCATTGCATTTTCAATGGCCTTGATTGCTGTCAGATTGTGCACAATTGGACAAATACCACAAATTCGCTGGGCGATTGTTGGCATGTCTTTGTAATTTCGGCCAACCAAAATCCCTTCAATCAAGCGAATTCCCTCTTGCACTTCAAATTTGGCTGATTTCACATCGCCCTTGATAACACTAGCCATAAAGCCAGTATGTCCTTCAATTTTTGCAATGTGATTTATTTTTATATTCATAGATTTTTTATGTTTAATATTTTTGTAAATAGTATGTGAAAATATGTTTTTATTTTTGCGCTTAAAACAAGATTCCTTGGTTGTTATTTCGAAAGTTGCAATTGTTTTTCCGCGCCAAAAATAAAAATATATTTGAACAATCTAACCTATCCCTTGTGCTCCCCTTCCCATTTCTCAACATCATCACGAAGACCAAAAATCTCAGTAGTGTTTTCAAATTCTTCATCTGTCATCATGTTTTTGAGCGCCATCTTCATTGATTTGACATTAGCAGTTGGACGCAGACCGCGACAACCTTGGCATCCCATGCGAGAACTAGGGCAAACGGCCTCACATCCACCCAGAATCATTGGACCAAAGCAAGGCTTTTTGTCCAAAAGCAAACAACGATTTCCTTGCTCTTTGCACTGCACACAAACTGGACTGTCAGGAATTGTTGGCAAAGCAGTGCCATCCTTCACGTTTGCTAGCAATATCGGAAAATATGCCAAAAATTCTTCTCCTGTGATTGGACAACCAGGGAAAGTAAAATCAACCTTCACAAAATTATTAACTTCTTTGATTTCTTCATTCTCAATTCCTTGCATGTATTTGTACACATGCTTGATGGTGTTTTTTCCTTCTTGATAATTTTTAATCTCTGGCACACCACCCATGGCAGCGCAGTTTCCAATCACCACCAACAATTTGCTGCGTTTTCGAAGCTCCAAGAGAGTTTTGATGTTTGCTTTGGTGGCAGGATTTCCCTCCACAAAGGCAATGTCCAAATCAACACCTGGATCTTCCAAATCCTCCAGCAAACGAAAATCAACCATCTCAACTTGCGCCACAGCTTCCAAAAATTTGACACCCAAATCCAAAAGCACAAATTGACACCCTTCGCATGATGTCAAAGAAACAATAGCAATTTTTGGTTTTTTCACTTCTTGATTTTCCATATTTATTTTATTTTTATTTGTAATATTTGCACACTAATAAAACCTATTTTATTGTATCATATTTTTAAACATAAAAAAATGAGGATTCTTAGAATCCTCATTACACTACATCCTTTTTTTCAAAATTGAAAGATATGGAAAGTCAAAATGATTAACATTTCCAGCCAAAAACCTTGCAGCCTCCATAAAATCAGAGTCATTTGCCTGTGAATACAAAAGATTCTTAATCAAAACAACACCTGGCGCATCATCAACAACCATGGGATAGTGACAAAGCACAGTTTTTCCCTCAATCATTTCTTTTCTGTCTTTCTCCCAAAAAAGAATACCATTGACTTTGACTGCAACGCTGCCATTTCGATATTCACCGATCATAATATTGTCTTTTGGTGAAACCTTTTTGATCACAATTGGCATCAGCATGTGATTGAAGATGGTGTAATTGTAAAACTTTCCACCTCTGGGGATTTGCTCCTTTACAAGATCACCCAAAACAACATCCGTGTGAAACGATGAGCCAAAATAATTTACAATCACCTCCCTGTCAATATCTTTTTTGCCAAGATTTTTTGCAACCAAAACAATAGCTTCTTTGCGTTCATCCCATTGTTGCAGCTTTTTGCAAAATTTTGCAAAATCAATATCAATCTTCTTTGCTAAATTTTCTTCAATAACCTTGCGATTATTTTCACTACTAGGTTTCCCATCAACATAGCAACTGAAAAACATTTTGTAAAAAAGCTCCATCGCATCAGCAGTAATTTTCATGGCCTATTTCCTTTCATTGATTATGTTAAAGATCTCTTGAGCTTGTCTTTTGTCCATTTTTTCAAGCACAACATTTTGCTGCGACATGACAAAATCACCGATTGCTAATTCTACAATAGTTTTCATTTCCTGTCTATCGCCCTTGAAATCTTCTACCACCACAAGATCACCCCTGACTTCAACGACTTTTTTTGGAATTGTTAGGCACATATGAAAAACTATAAACTAAAAGTGCAAAACTAAAAGCAATCTAGTCTTACCTTTTTATTTTTTTATATTTTATACCTTTAACTTTTCGCCTTAAGCTTTACACTTTCAGTTATTCTTCTCCAACTTCAACTGATTTTTTGTGATGATTATGTTTGGCCTCATCTTCTTTTGTGACAACGCATTTTCCATCACTGCAAAAATCAATCATTTTTTTCATTACAGTTTTTTTAACTTCCTCTTGTGCATCGCCAAGAATCTTGCGAATATCAAAAGAAATTTCATTTTGAGATCTGACAGTTTTGATTATGCTATTTATAAATGAAACACGTGTTGCTGTGTCAACATTGAAGCAATTAACCCCACGCTTAACAACCTCTTTGACCCTGCCATTTTCCCAATCAGATGCGCCATGCAAAACAATCGGCACATCAACATTAGCCCTTATTTTCTCAAGTCTTGCATAATCAGGCTCACTGCGCTCCTTCACAAATCCATGCGCATTTCCAATAGCAACAGCCAAGGTGTCGATTCCAGTTTTTTCCACAAACTCAGCAGCCTCATCAGGATCAGTCATATATTTGTCCCAATCAACATCGCCAGCATCCATTTCTCCAATATATGGAACACTACCAAGCTCTCCTTGAACATCAACACCTTTTTCATGACAATAATCGACAACATTTTTTGTGATCAAGATATTGTCATTAAGATGCTTTCTGGATCCATCAATCATCACTGAATTGAAACCAATCTCCACGCATCTCTTGCAAATGTCAAAACTCTTGCCATGATCAAGATGAATTCCAATTGGAATTTCTGGTGCATACATTTCCGCCATATTTTTCACAATATTGAAAATCTGCCGACCACCAGCATAGTCCAAAGTTTTTTCAGTAATTTGAACAATAACAGGACTATGCATTTCTCTGGCAGCCTCAATAATAGCCCTGGTTGTTTCCATGTTGGTGGTGTTAAATGCTCCAACAGCATATCCACCTTCTTTTGCTTTTGTAAGAATTTCTTTTACACTGGTTATCATATTTTTTAGTCCATAAAGTCAAAAGTCACAAGTCCTTAACGCTTGATGGACTTTTAGCTTTTAGCTTTTAGCTATTTATTATTTCTAAAATCTTCACCAATTCGCTAGGAATCAAACTTTCCCTCCCAACAAGAACACCATCCATGCCAGGATCAATGCAAACCTGTTTTACGGTGATTGCTTTGACACTTCCACCATACAGCACCTTTATTTTTTCAGCTACAGCAATTCCATAGGCTTTTTCAAATATCTTTTTTAGCAAAATTTTAATTTGCAAAATTTCATCACTTTTGGGAATAGCATCACTGCCAACAGCCCAAATTGGTTCATAGGCAATAACAACAGATGATGCCTTCATTGATGAAACATCAACAAATGCTTCCATGATTTGCTCAGCAATAACCTGCGCTTCATTTCCAGCCTCTCTTTCTTCCTTTGTTTCGCCAACACAATAAATTGGAGTAATATTATTTTTTAGTGCTGCCTTGATTTTCAAATTTGCATCGGCATTTGTTTCTCCAAAAAATTTTCGGCGCTCACTGTGACCAATAATCACAAATTCTGACCCAAGATCCTTCAGCATTGGAGCAGAAATCTCACCAGTATATGATCCCCTGTCTTCCCAGAACAAATTTTGAGCCCCAATAGCAACGTCCTGTGTTTTCAGATTGTTGATAAAATTTTCGACATGCAAAGATGGCACACAAAGAACCAATTTTGAGTTTACAATTCTTTTTTCGTATAATTCTTTTTTCAGAGACTCAATATATCGCTCACGTTCAACCGTGGTGAGAAGATTCATTTTCAGGTTGCCAATTATTAATTTCTGCATATTTTTTATTCTATGATATTACCTCGCGGAGAAGTTTCAGCCAAAGGCTGATCAGCCCATGGCTGACATTTTAAGATTTCCAACAATTACTTTTTCCATAAATTTACCATATCAACTTACCCTCCTATACGAAACTCAGTCGATTCAAATATTAAGTTATCTCTTGATTAATTTAAAAATAGCAGGCAAAACGGAAATTCCAATAATGCCCAAAATCACAACTGAGAAATTGTCTCTTATTACTGGAATGTTGCCGAAAAAATATCCAGCAAAAATAAACAATCCAACCCAGCAAAGACCACCAAGGAAGCTAAAAAAGGCAAAGTCGCGATATTTCATTTTCCCAATACCAGCAACAAATGGAGCAAAGGTCCTAACAATAGGCATAAACCTAGCCAAGATTATAGTTTTTTTGCCATACTTTTCAAAAAAATGCTGTGTCTTGTCGATATGATTCTGATTGATTGGTATTTTTTTATTATTAACCATCTTTTGACCAAGGTAATATCCAATCCAATAATTTGTGTTGTCACCCAAAAATGATGCTGCCCACAAAGAAAAAAACAAAATTCCCACATTTAAGGAGCCGGTGGCAGAAAACATGCCAGAGGCAAAAAGCAATGAATCACCAGGCAAAAAGGGAGTAAAAACCAACCCTGTTTCAGCAAAAACAATAGTAATCAAGAAGGCGTAGGTTAATTTTCCGTAGTTCAAAATAATCTCACCCAAATGAACATCGAAATGCAAAACAAAATCAATTATATTCATAAATTTAATTTATCTCTTAAAAATATTTCTTACCAGCGTTATTGCAGCTTGTTTCTTAAAAATTGCGCAGCCACTTCCGGAGCAAGAGTTGAAATCTCAATCCCTGTGTCCAACTCGAATCCAGCCCAACTTGCAGTGTGCGGCAAAATTTCAATGTGCCAATGAAAATGAGGATAATCCTTGCCATCACATGGCGCGCTATGGATGTAAAAATTATAAGGAGGATCGCCAAGTGCATTATAGATAGCATTTAAAGCTTTTCCGAAAACTTCAGCCAATTCAACTTTCTGCTTATTGGTAATGCGTTCAAAATATGGAGAATGCTTCTTTGGCATCACATGAACTTCAAAGGCAACACGTGAAGCAAAGGGACAAAAGGCAATAAAATTTTTGTTCTCAAAAACAACACGTTTTTTTTCTTCACTTTCATATTCCATGATATTACAAAAAACACATTTCCTGTTGCTTTTGTGATATTTTGCAGCGCCATCAAGTTCCAATTTTACATAAGGAGCAACAACAGGAATTGCCATCAATTGAGAATGTGGATGAGGGATCGATGCACCAGCTTCTTTGCCATGATTGTGAAAAATTGCGACATAATTGATTCCCTTGTTGTTCATCAAATCCAAATATCTGTCTTGATAGGCATCAAAAACTTCTGCAATTTCCATAGTATCCATCAATGCAAGTTGCCTATGATGATCACGAGTCACAATAACTTCATGATATCCAACTCCAGGCATTGCGAAATATGGACCTTCGGCAATTGGCTTCGAAGTTGTTCCTTGTGAAAAAGCCGGGTATTTGTTTGGAAAAACGCGCAGAGTCCAATCCCCATCAGCCTTGTGATACAGTAAAACATCTTTTTCTTGACCAGAAGCAACTGGGTCTTCAAAGACACATCCACCAACACCTTTGTCGTCAGCAATTCTTTGAAAATTTGCAAAATCATCTGGACGCTTTGACCTGGCCGTTGCAATCACAACCCAATCAGTAGAAATAATGTCCTGTCGCAATTCAGAAACAGGCAGTGAATTCTCAGGTTCTTGTGGTTGCCGCTCTCCGTTATTTTCAATTGAAATATTCACAATGTCTTGCCCCGTCAAATTCGCCATGGGCAAAAATTCAACTAGGGTAATTTTAATTTTTTGTTTTTGCTTTTATATCAACAACTATTGCTTCTTTATATTATATTTTCCAAATATTAAACGTAATTTTGTTTTAAACAAGTCGATTAAAACTTGAATGAAACCATTTGGGCCAGTAAGACTAACGGTAGAACCATCTTCATTCAACCATCTCACCGGCATTTGCTTGATTTTAAAACCAAGGACTTTTGCCAAAATGATAAGCTCAAAATCAAAACCAAAACGATCCACAACCATTCTCTTGGCAATTTCATGTGCAGCCTTTCCTGTTAGCATTTTGAATCCACACTGCGTGTCTGGAAAACTCCAAAGACCAAGCACAATTCTGATGAGCCAATTTCCACCCTCCCCCATGAATTCTCGATATCTTGGTTGATGAACTTGCACAAATGCTCCCTTTATCTTTCGTGAACCAACAATCAAATCATTACCAGCAATAAGTTCTGGCAAAAATTTCTCCACATGAGAAATAGATGTTGAGCCATCGGCATCCAGAAAGACAACATACTCACCTTTTGATTCAAGCAATCCTTGCCTAACAACATAGCCCTTTCCGTGATTTTCTTTATTATCAATAACACGAAGATTTTTGACTTGTTTGGAATAATTGCGAGCAACTTCAGCTGTATTGTCAGGTGAACCATCAACCACAATAATAATTTCGTATTCGAAATCCTTGGCCGACAAAAAACTTTCAATTTCTAAAAGATTACTTCCGATGCGCTCCTTTTCTTTGTAAGCCGGAATTACAACCGACAAATATGGTTTTTGCTCCATGAGTTTTATGTCAAATTTATATTAAAATTTTTTATTAATCTAAAACATCAATATCTCAACATTTTTGAAATATCTTATAAATTCATTATACCACAACATTAATATACGTAAAATATCTATTTTTAAGATTCATGCGTAAGAGAACTTGCTTGCCTGTCCAGCCAACTTTGCAGAATGATTCTGGCAGCTTCTTTGTCATCACTCTCGGCGATATTTTTTCCGCCATGCATTTTGATGTTGTCCTGCGCCATTTTGGTGGTGAACATTTCATCTTGAAACATCACCGCAATGCCAAGCTCTTTTTCAAGCTTGTTGCCAAATTCAATCTTTTCATCCTCGCCAGCTTGATCATTTTGATGCCAAGTCACACCCAAAACTATCATCTTAACATCTTTTTCCTTGGCAATTTGTTTCAATTTGCTAAAAAAATCACCATCGTTTTTGATTGTGTCATAGGCAAAAGCCATACGAGTTTCCTCGTCAGCAATAGCCAGTCCAATCTTTGACTTGCCATAATCTACCCCCAAAAATGTGCTAACCTGAGCCATATATTGATATACTATTGACTTATTAGTGTTATTGTGCTATTATTATACATTGGTATAATTTAATTGTACCATATATTCCAAAAAACAACCCAAAAAAGGAGAAAAGAAATGGAAACAAAACAGGAAATAATCGGCGGAAGTTTGGAATTAGTTTGCCTGATGTCTGTATTATTCTTCGTAGTGTATTGGTTTTCATACACTCATCCAGACTTCAGCAACACAATCATTGGGCAAATTAGCCCTTGGGCTGCATGGGCAGTAATTGTTCTGGGATTCATCTCTGGATTGACTGGAGAGAGAATCCTAAAAAAGGAAAGTCGGCGCAACAGATTTATTGCGCGATAACATCCATCTGATCCCCTTTTCCACATCGTGGAATTGGGGGTCTTTTTTATTTTAAAATTTACAAATATGTCATTCCCGTGAAAACGGGAATCCAGCCCTAATTTATTTCACTTTTATAATATTCTTTAGCCAAATCTATCCAATCAGGATTTTCTTTTTCAATCAATACTGTCTTCCATTGCCTGTTCCATTTTTTTAATTGCTTTTCCCTTAGTAATGCAGAGGTTATATCATTTGTGGTTTCGTAATAAACCAATCTACCAACATTATATTTTTCAGTAAAGCCTTTTACTGTTTTATTTTTGTGTTCCCAAATTCTTTTTATTAAATTACTAGTCATTCCAATATAAAGAGTTCCATTTCTACTACTTGCTAAGATATATACAAAGTAAGTTTTTTGTTGATACATATTAGATTAATTTGTGTCAAACCTGGATTCCCGTTTTCACGGGAATGACACATTTTTTAATCACTGAAGCATTGAAAATTGATTGGAAATCGAGATTTGAGATTTGAAAATTTAAGCAATATTAAAGCAATAAGCGTAGTAAAAAAAAGACATTGCAATTATTAATTCAGAATATTATGCGGTCAAAATTTCCACTCCTTTTTCTGTAATCAAAATTGTATTTTCATAGTGTGCAGAAAGTTTCCCATCGGCTGTCACAAAAACCCAACCATCAGAGCCAAGCTCGGTGTGATGAGTTCCGATGTTGACCATTGGCTCAATGGCAAGTGTCATGCCAACTTGCAAGAGAAGGTCGCGAAAGCCTTTTTCAAAATAATTTGGAATCTGAGGATTTTCATGCAAGTTTTTTCCGATGCCATGCCCAACCAAATTTTTGACCACCGAAAATCCAGCATCCTCAACAATTTGCTGCGATGTCTTGGAATATTCACTCAAATTTGCTCCAGCTTTTAAACTTTTAATACCTTTCCAAAAAGATTTCTCAGTAACTTCGATCAATTTTTTTGCTTCAGCTGAAACTTCCCCCACAGCAAAAGTGCGGGCCATGTCAGCAAAAAAACCATCCATTTCAAGTCCAATATCAATCTTGAAAACATCCCCATCTCTCAAGAGTGTTTTTTCACTAGGAATTCCATGCACAACTTCATCATTAATCGAAGCGCAGATGGTTGCTGGAAAAAGATTTTTACCTTCGCCATACCCCTTGAATGCTGGCTTTGCGCCGGCTTGCAAAATCATTTTTTCAGCCAAAGCGTCAATTTCCATTGTGCTGACACCAACAGCAACTTTTTTTCCAAGTTCGCGCATAACCAAAGCCAAAGCCTTTCCAGCTTTGCGCATGATCGCTATTTCATTTTCTGTTTTGATGTGAATACCCATAGCATACAAAAATCCAAAATCCAAATGTCAAATCTCAAATAAATGACTTAAGTTCAAATATTTAAAATCTAAAAAATTTTGATTTGGGATTTTATTTGAAATTTGAAATTTTGATTTTGAAATTATAACAAATAATCAAATCACAAATTTATATTATTCCGCAAGTTTTTCAATTATATCACTAAACACTTTTTCTACTTTTTTGTTTCCATCAATTTCAATCAATAGTCCTTGATTGCGATAATGTTCAATAACAGGAATTGTTATTTTGTAAAAAGTATCAAGTCTTTTTGTTATTCCCTCTGGAGTGTCATCCCCTCTTTGCATGACAGGTCCTCCACAAGTTGGACAATGCTCATGAACATCTTTGATTTGATTTCCAAGTACAAAGTGCCTATAGCAAACGGTGCAAGCATAGCGCTTCGAAATGCGCGCAATTGATTCAGCATAAGGGAGTTTGATATAGATAGCTTTATCAATCGGAAATTTCATTTCATCAAGCATTTGCTCAACTCCTAATATCTGACCAAAAGTCCTGGGAGCAGAATCAATAATAACACCCATGCCAGCTGGAACTTTTTCAAGACTATGCCTGAGAACATCAATAGTGATGTCATCAGGAATCATTTCTTTTTGCTCATTCAAGGCTTTAACTATTCTCCCCAACTCTGAATCATCTCTAGCAATTTCCCTGAAGATTAATCCAGTTTCAATGTGCGCTAAGTTGAATTTCTGAGCCAAGAGATCAGCTTGTGTTCCCTTTCCTGAACCCTGTGGACCAAAGATGATAATGTTCATTGTAAAATTTTGAATTTCGAATTTTGAATTTCGAATCAAGTTCGAATTTTTAATGATTAAAATATTTAAACATTAAAGGTTTATTCAAAATTAAAAATTTTAAATTAGAAATTCGAGCAAGGCGAGGCATTTAGAATCCTTCATAGTCTCGCATAACAAGCTGTCCTTCGATTTGCTTGATTGTTTCAATCACAACTGAAACAACAATAAGAATGCTAGTTCCACCAATTTTCAATGATTGAATGTTTGTCATTCCTTGAATAATAAAAGGCAAAACTGCAATAATACCAAGAAAAACTGAGCCTGTAAGTGTGATTCTATTCATTATTCGATAAAGAAAATCAGCAGTAGTCTTTCCTGGTCTGATTCCTGGGATATATCCACCTTGCTTTTGCAAATTCTCAGCAATCTTAACAGGATCAAAAACAACAGCAGTATAAAAATATGTAAACATCACAATCAGGATGAAATACATGCTGCTATAAAAAACTTGATTTTGAAAAAGATTATTAACCGCAGTTGCAGCATGCGCTACAGCTGGGTTACTAGCCTTGCTCAAAAAAGTTGCAATCATGCCAGGAAAAAGCATGATAGACATGGCAAAAATAATGGGAATAACACCGGCCTGATTCACTCGAAGTGGCAAATGCGAAGTTGAGCCACCAAAAGTTTTGTCTCCCCTGATTCTTTTTGCATATGAAACCGGAATATTTCTTTGTCCCTCTGTCACCAAAACAACACCAGCAATGGTCACAACAGCAACCACCAAAAGACCAAGATAGATAAAAATTTGAGCAGGATCAAATGTTAGCAATAATTTTGAAAGGCCAGAAGGAAGACCACTGACAATTCCAGCGAAAATAATCAAAGAAACACCATTTCCAATGCCTTTTTCTGTTATCAGTTCGCCAAGCCACATCAAGAAAATAGTTCCAGCTGTTGCAATCACTACAATAACAACAGTGTCATACATGGATGTAGCACTCAAAACTCCTTGCGAACGAAGCAATGTCACCATACTAAACGTTTGCAAAACTGCCAATGGAACAGTAAGCCATCGTGTCCACATGTTGAACTTCTGACGTCCTGCCTCACCTTCTTCCTTGTAAAGCTGTTCAACGCGAGGAACAATCATAGTTAAAAGCTGCATGATGATAGATGCGGTAATATATGGACCAACTCCCAACATCACAATTGAAATATTGGTCAAACCTCCACCAGAAAAAACATTCAACATTCCAAGCAATTGATTGCCTTCAAAAAGACGTCTTAATTGTTCAATGTTAACACCTGGAAGAGGAATGTTGGCAGCAATACGAAAAACAATAAGAATCCCCAAAATAAAGAGGATCTTATTGCGAAGTTCAACAATTTTAAATATTTGTGTTATTTTTTCAAACATTATTTTAGCTTTTAGATTTTAGCTGCTAGTTTTTAGTCCAAAGTGGCATCCAACCTAGAAGCTAATGCCTATTGGCCAAAAACTATTCTAGAATTTTTCCACCTGCTTTTATTATAGCATCTTTAGAGGTTTGTGAAAGAAGCAACTCAGCTGAAATAGTAAGTTTTTTGCTAATTGTTCCAGTAGCCAAGATCTTGATACCATCTTTAGCATCAGCCTTGTCAACAATTTTAAGTGCAAGCAATGTTTCAACAGAAACAACATCACCATCTTTGTAGAATTTTTCAAGTGCTTCAAGTTTTACAACTGATTTCTTGGCAGCAAGAGATTTGAATCCTCGCACTTTTTTCAAACGTTCAACAAGTGAAGATCGTCCACCTTCAAACAATGGATCAATAGATGCACCAGAGCGAGCTTTTTGACCCTTATTTCCTTTTCCAGAATAAGTTCCACGCTTTCCTCCGCGACCAACTGTTTTTTTGTCCTTGCGTTTTTTAACTGTAAGTTGATGAATTTGCATATTATTTTACCGCTTTAATTTCCTTAACTTCTTTAACCTCAGCTTCTTTGTTCATTTTAATGCGAGGAGCTTTCAATGCTTTTAGAGCCTCGATTGTTGCTCTTGCCACATTAAGCTTGTTTGCTGTACCAAGTGATTTTGAAACAATATCACGAATACCAGCAAGGTCAACTACTGCGCGAACAGCACCACCAGCAATAACACCTCGTCCTTCTGAAGCTGGCTTAAGCAAAACTCTAGCGCTTCCAAGTTTCATTCTAATGTCATGAGGAATAGTATTATCAGAAAGATTTACTGTTATCATGCACTTCTTGGCATCATTGTATGCTTTACCGATAGCATCGGAAACATCAGATCCTTTAGAAACACCGACACCAACTCTTCCTTTGCGATCACCAATTACTAATGTTGCTCTGAAACGAAATCTTCGTCCACCTTTTACCACACGAGTAACGCGAGCCAAATCCAAAAGTTTTTGTTCGAACTCTGGTTTTTCTCTGCGCACATTCTTTTTTCCTGATCTCTTATTCATAAGATAATATAGTATTTATAATTCAAAACATTAAAATTGAAGCCCACCCTCTCGCGCTCCATCTGCAAGCGCTTTAACTTTTCCATGATATTGATACCCAGCTCTATCAAAAGTAATCGTTTCAATCTTAAGAGCTTTACATTTCTTAGCAACCAAGATTCCAACTTCTTTTGCTCCTTCAATTGTGTTGGCAGCATTTTTGATTTCTGAGAGTTTAGCACTTGCTAAAGTTTTTCCTACAGCATCATCAATAACTTGAGCATAAATACCTTTTAAGCTCTTAAACACAGCCAAACGTGGACGTGTTGCTGATCCTGAAATCTTTGCACGAACTCTTCGTTTTCGTTGTAATCTACCACTGTTGCTACTTATTTTATTCATACTTATCATGAATCATGGAGCATGGAGTCTTTAGCATTTCAATGCTGCAACACTCTACGCTTTATGTTCTATGTTTTATGCGCTATGTTATATTGTTTACTTTGATGACTTCTTACCCTCTTTTCTTCTTACATGTTCTCCAACATATTTAAATCCTTTTCCCTTGTATGGCTCAACTGGCTTAAGTGCTCTGATGTTAGCAGCAAATTGACCAACACTGTGCTTGTCATTTCCACTTACACTCATAACATTTCCTTCAATCACAACCTCAAGATCATCTGGAACAGTAACCACGACTGGATGTGAAAATCCGAGTGCAAGAGTAATTGTCTTTCCTGCGATAGCCATACGGAAACCAACTCCATTCAATTCAAGTTGTTTTTTGAATCCGCTCACCACTCCTTCAATCATATTTTCAATCCTACGAGCTGTAGTACCCCAAAGAGCTGGAACATTTTTCCCTCTGCCTTCCTTTTCAACTGTGAATTCTTTTTCTCCAAATTTAATCGAAACATCAAGATGATGTTCAAATTTAAGTGTGCCTTTTGGGCCAACAACGGTAACAACATTTTTATCTGTAGTCACGCTCACACCTTCAGGGATAGCTACGGGTTTTTTTCCAATTCTACTCATATTATATTAGTCAAAAGTCTTTCAAGTCTTTCAAGTCTTTCAAGCCAAAACATTTGCTTTATGGACTTTTTGACTTTCGACTTTATGGACTCGCTTATTATTATTTACCAAAGCTCACAAATTACCTCTCCACCTAGACCTAGTTTTCTTGCCTTATCTCCAGTCATCATACCTTGAGATGTTGAGATAATTGAGATACCATATCCATTTTTGACACGCTTAATGTCAGTCTTTTTCACATAAATGCGCTGTCCTTGACGACTAACACGCTTAATTTCTCGAATTGCAGGATTTTTCTCAGTGTTTGAAACAACTTCATATTTCAAAACAATCTTAAGCACTGGAAAAGTTTCACCCATTTCTTTTTTCACAGATTCAATGAAATTTCTTTGCTCTAAAATTTTAGCAATAGACAGTTTCAATTTCGAAAAAGGCACTGACACTTCTTTGTGCTTTACCATCTGCGCATTTCGAATTCTTGTAAGCATGTCTGCTATTGGATCTAACATATTCTAATTCTTTATCCTAATTATAATTATAAACACTTAAACATTTTTACCAACTGCTCTTTGTTACTCCTGGCAATTCACCTCTGCTTGCCAATTCTCGAAAACAAATTCTGCAGATATCGTAGGCACGAAGATAGCCATGCTTACGACCACATCGCCAACAACGGCGCACAATCCTGGTTGAAAACTTAGGTGTCTTCTCTGCTCGAGCTTCTGTAGATGTTTTAGCCATATAAATTCTTATATCAATTATTTATTCGCTTTTTAGCGGAAATCCTAGTAATTTAAACAATTCCAAACCTTCTTTTTGACTGTGTGCATTTGTTGAAACGGTAATTTGCATTCCGAATGGGTATCTAACTTTTTCTGGAGATATTTCTGGGAAAATAACATGTTCTTTAAGTCCAATGTTCAAATTTCCACCAGTATCCACAGCTTTCCTATTTATTCCTTGGAAATCTCTAGTTCGTGGAAGAGTAGCGCTAACAACTCTATCAATAAATTGCCACATTCTAGCTCCTCGCAAAGTAACTTTCACTCCAATTTCCATTCCTTCACGAATCTTAAATCCAGAAATAGCTTTCTTTGCTTTTGTTTTTACTGGTTTTTGACCAGTAATTGCAGTAAGCGCAGCAACAACTTCCTCGATCTTATCATTTTCCTTAACAATTTTTCCTATTCCGACATTAACAACAACCTTCTGAATCCGAGGAACAGCCATGACGCTTTTATAGCTAAACTTTTGTTTCATTTCAGCTACAGCTATTTTGATGTATTTCTCTTTTGCTGGAGTTATATTCATACGATTCACTTAAGACAAATAAATTAGAAAACAAATTATTACATTTCCTTACCACATTTTTTACAAACTCTCACTTTTTTCTCATTAACAGTGGCATATGAAACTCTGGTTGCTTTGCCACATGCTGGGCAAATAATCATAGCATTTGAAGCATCAAATGGTGCTGCAATCTCAACTCGTTGCCCTTGCTGTCCTTCTCTACGAGCTTTTTGGTGCTTGGTCACGATATTGATTTTTTCAACCACAATTTTTCCCTCGCTTGGCACAGTTCTAACAACTTTTCCTTGTTTTCCCTTGTCCTTGCCAGCTATTTTTTTTACGAGGTCTCCTTTTTTAATTCGCATATATTTTAGTCAAAAGTCTTTTTACAGACCACAATTATTATAATACTTCAGGTGCCAATGAAACAATCTTAGAAAATCCTTTTTCACGCAATTCTCTTGCAATTGGTCCAAAGATACGAGTTCCCTTTGGCTCCTTGTCATTCAAAATAACAGCTGCGTTCTCATCAAATCGGATATATGAACCATCTTTTCTGCGAATAGCCTTTTTTGTTCTCACTACTACAGCTCTAACCTTGTCTCCTTTTTTAACCAAACCTCTAGGTTCAGATGACTTTACAGAGCAAACAATAATATCACCAACAGAAGCATATCGTCTGCGAGATCCACCAAGCACTTTAAAGCACTCAATGATTTTTGCGCCTGAATTATCAGCTGCCTTCAATTTTGTTTCTGCTTGAATCATATATTTTAGTCAAAAGTCTATCAAGTCTATCAAGTCTATCAAGCAAATGCATTTCTGCTTTATGAACTTTATGGACTTTCGACTTTATGAACTGATATTATTTATGCTATTACTTTGTGACTCTTGTCCTTGCTAATTGGTTTACACTGTGAAAATTCAACCTTATCTCCTTTTTTGAACTTATTATCCTCATCATGAACTTTGTATTTCACAGTTGAGCGATATTTTTTAAGATATTTAGGATGAGTTTTAAGAGACTCAACAGCAACAACAATTGTTTTGTCCATTTTGTCACTAACAACTATTCCTTTTTTCTTAGCTACTTTTTTCATAGTATTTGTCATATATCTTTTCAATGCCTTCTAAAAATAATTACTTTTGAACGCTACGCTCAGTTAAGATAGTAAGCGCGCGAGCAATGTCAGTCTTAATTGCGCGATACTGCCTATGATTCTTCATCTGACGAGCAGCAATGTCGAATCTAAGCTTAACAGCTTGAGTTCTTTTTTCAGCGAGCATTTTTTTCAATTGCTCAATGTTCATATCTCTAATTTCCTGAATTTTCATATGCTTTAGTCAAAAGTCTTTCAAGTCTTTCAAGTCTTTCAAGCCGATGCATTTCTGCTTTATGGACTTTATGACTTTCAACTTTATGGACTGCAATTATTCTTATTTTTCCTTAACTACAAACTTTGTCTTGATGTTTAGCTTATGTGAAGCTAGTCTCATTGCCTCCTTGGCAATTGCCTCAGTGATGCCATCCATTTCAAACAAAACTCTTCCTTGCTTAGTTTTTGCCACAAAGTGATCAACACTTCCCTTTCCTTTACCCATGGGAGTCTCATCACCTTTTTTGGTCATCGGCTTATCTGGAAAAATTCTGATCCAAATTTTACCACCGCGCTTAACGTATCTTGTCATTGCTCTACGAGCAGCTTCGATTTGTCTTGCTGAGATTAATCCTGAAGTCATGGCCTTAAGACCAAAGCTACCAAAACTAACTGTGTTGCCAGTCTGAGCAACTCCACGGATTTCTCCGCCTCGGTGAATCTTCCTATGTTTAACTTTTTTCGGCATCAACATATGCGTATCTTTTAATTCAAAATGTAAACTTTGATTTATTTGTTATTACTAGGCAGGCGATGACAGCAATTTATTCTTTATTGAAAACTTCTCCCTTATAAAGCCAAGTCTTAACTCCAATTGCTCCATAGGTTGTAAAAGCTGTTGCTTTTGAGAAATCAATATCAGCTCTAAGTGTGTGAAGTGGAACTGTTCCTCTTGAAAGCCATTCTCTTCTTGACATCTCAGCTCCTCCAAGTCTTCCAGAAACTTCAATTTTCACACCTTTGATATTCTTGTTCTTCTCAACTTGGTCCAACATTGATTTGAGAATTCTTCGAAATGGCACACGCTTTTCAAGTTGTTCAGCAACATTTTGAGCAACCAATGAGGCATTCTCTTCAAATTGTCGAACTTCTTGCGCCTCAATCTTAAGATCAACTTTCTTGCCAGCAAAGAATTTCTTCTTAATAACAGTACTCATGTCACCAATACCAGTTCCACCCCTTCCAATCAATACTCCAGGACGAGATGTTTTGATAATCAATTTCAAGGTATTAGCATTTCTTTCAATTTCAACATCAGCAATTGCTGCAGATTTCCACTTTTTCATTACAAACTCTCGAACTTGAACATCTTCCTTGAGTTTCTTCGTATAATCTTTGCCAGCAAACCACCTTGATTTCCATGTTGAGGTTATTCCTAGGCGCAGCCCTGTTGGATTGACTTTATGTCCCATAATTTTATAAATCTCTAATTAACTGTATTTTTTATCACTTATTATTTTTAAACTTCTCTTTTGTCGAATTTATGCTCCTGATTTTCTTTGAAAAACTTTTTTCAAAAATCCATTGTCTTGTCCTTTCTTAACAGTTTCTTTCTTGGCTGTAGTTTTTTTGACTGTAGCCTTTTCAACAACTGCATCTTGAATTTTTTCTTCCTTTTCAATCTCTTCCATTTCTTGCTTGATCATCTTTGCTCGAGCTGCCTCTCTTTCTGCGCGTTGTTTTTCCAATTCTTGTTTGGTTTTCTTGTTTTTTCCTTCAACTCTTTCTTCCAATTCCAGTTTGATATGAGATGTTCGCTTCAAAAGCAATGTCGCTCTTCCTTGAGCTCTTGGTAGCCATCTTTTAAGCTTAGCACCTTCACCAACAAGAATACTACTTACAAACATGTTGTCTTTATCTAAACCAAAATTATTTTCAGCATTAGAAAGTGCGCTGTTTAATAATTTTTCCATTGGCTCGCTGGTCTTTTTAACAAGATGTTGCAGTTGAACAAGCGCTGAACTTGCATTCATACCGACAATACTGTTTGTTACCAAGCGAACTTTTCTTGGAGATGTTCTTAAATTGTTGAGTGATGCTATTACTTTCATATATTATTCAAATTTACAGACTTGCAATTATTATTTTTTCTTCTTTCCTGCTGGTTCAGCTTTTGCTGCCTTCAAAGCGTCTTGTTGTTTCTGCTTTGCAGCCTGCTCCATTTCTTTTTGCATCTTACCACCATGTCTTGTGAATTTACGTGTTGGTGAGAATTCTCCAAGTCTATGTCCAACCATTTCTTCAGTAACATAAACTGCAGTGTGCTCTCTTCCATTGTGAACTCCGAAAGTAAATCCGATCATTTCAGGTGCAATTGTGCAAGCCCTGGACCAAGTCTTTATTGTTCCTTCGCCTGGTTTTGCATTAACAACCTTTTTCATTACTCGCGGATCAACATATGGCCCTTTTTTTAAACTTCTTGACATAATTTTCTTTAATTAGTTTATTAATTCCTTAGTCTTTTCGGAGCTAAGAAACCATTTTAACTATTTCTTAATTCTTCGTTTTACAATAAATTTGTCGCTATATCGGTTCTTCTTTCTTGTCTTCTTTCCAAGAGCAGGTTTACCCCAAGGAGTTTTTGGATACTTAAGTCCAATTCCTTGTTTTCCTTCTCCTCCTCCGTGTGGATGATCAACAGGATTCATCGCAGATCCACGAACTTCTGGTCTCTTTCCTTTCCATCTGTTTCTTCCAGCCTTACCAAGAGTTTCACTACTATGTTCGAAGTTACTTACTCTTCCAATTGTAGCATAACATTCCTTACTTACAATTCTAATTTCACCAGATGACATTTTTAGTTGTGCCATTTTTTCATCAATAGCCATCAAAGTTGCTCCACTTCCAGCACTTCTAGTGATCTGACCACCTTTTCCAGCAATCAACTCAATGTTTGAAATAATAGTTCCTGATGGAATATTTCTAAGCACTGTTCTGTTCCCTTTTTTGATTGGAGCATCAACTCCTGTCATAATTTCCATTCCAGCCTTCATTCCCTCAGTAGCCAAAACATATTTCTTGTCTCCATCAATATATGAAACAAGAGCAATCAAAGCGCTTCTGTTTGGATCTTTTTCAATTGAAACAATACGTCCCAAAATTCCAAATTTTTGCTGCTTAAAATCAACCAAGCGATATCGTCTCTTGTGTCCACCTCCTTGATGACGAGTAGAAATCTTTCCATGTGATCGCCCAGCTTTCTGAGTCATCGGTGCAAGCAAAGACTTCTCAGGTTTTCGGTCTGTCAAGTTATCAGGTTTTACAATTGACATATTTCGTCTGCCAGCTGTATTTTTTTTGTATACTTTAATTGCCATAATATTCTCTTACCTAAAATTTCAAATTATTGTATTTACTATACTGCTTGGAATAATTCAATCTTGCTTCCTTCTTTCAATGTCACTGTGGCTTTTTTGAAACCAGACTTAACGCCCATGTGTCTTCCATAAGCCTTTTTCTTTGGCTTAATGTTAACAACTGTTATCTTTGAAACTGCCACACCATATGTTCCTTCAATTGCTAGTTTTACTTGTTTTTTGGTTGAGCTCTTTACTACCTTGAAAGTATATTTGTTGTCAGCAATTGCCTTGTGAGTTTTTTCAGTAATCCATGGTTCAATCAGTACGCGATATGCAACCTCAGCATTTTTTGCCACTGCAATAACCTCTTTCTTTGGAGCAGAAACCTTTTTAGTTGCTTTTGCAACAACTGATTTTGCTTTAGAAACTAATTCTTTTTTCTCTTCAATTACTGCCATATACTTTTTTTTATCCTAATTATTTCGTAATATTTATCCTAATATCAAATTTATTCAACAACTTTCTTGTCTCCAAATTTTTCCTCCAAAAATTCGATTGAAGACTTGCTCAAAAGTAAGAACTTGTTATTAAGCAAATCCATTACATTCAAATCCTTTGTCATAATGTTCAAAGTATTTTTGAGGTTTCGACTGATCAATGATGTTTCCTTTTCATTTTCAGAAAGAGAAACCAAAATTTTTCCAGAAATTTTCAAATTCTTCAAAATTTGTTCAAATTCTTTAGTTTTAGCCTTAGCTACAACCAAAGAGTCAATCGCGATCAATGTTCCAGAGCGAAGTTTTTCAGAAATTGCAATCACTACAGCCTTTTGCTTCATTTTTTTGTTCAAGTCTCTTTTGAAATTTCTTTCATTTGTTGGACCAAAAGCAACACCTCCACCTCGCATCACAGGATTTCTTTTTTGTCCTTGTCGAGCTGATCCAGTTCCTTTTTGCTTGAATGGCTTCTTTCCTGATCCTGCAACTTCACTTTTATCCTTAGTGTGAGCAATTGGATTTCTTTGATTTCCAGCCATCACCATAAAAACCTGATGCAGCAATTCATTGTTTGCCTTTGCACCAAAAACAGCATCTGAGATCTTCAGGTCCTCGATTTTTTTTCCTTCTTGATTGTGAATAGCAATTGTAGCCATAGTATTTCTAATATCTAATATCTAATTTTTTACTTCAATTCTGACTCTTGGGGATGAAATTATCCTCTTAGTTCAACAATTCTACCAACTACACCAGGAACAGCTCCCAAAACTCCCATAATATTTCTTTGTGCGTCGATGTATACAACCTTAATTCCCTTTGTTGTTGATCTTTTTCCACCCATGCGTCCAGCCATTCTTTTTCCTTTAATAACATGTTGTGGTTGCTGAGCTCCAATTGAACCTGGCGCTCTGTGATCATGCTTATGTCCATGAGTTGCAGGAGAACCAGCAAATCCGTGTCTTTTTACAACACCTTGAAATCCTTTTCCTTTGGCTATTCCACTAATTTGAACTTCATCACCTATTACAAAGCTTTCGATGCTAACTTTGTCACCAACAGCTACTGTTGGATCAGTGTCCAAACGAAATTCTTTACGATGAGTAACCTTCTTGGTCTTGGCAAGTTCCAATTGAACAGCGCAGTATCCATTCTTTTCTTGAGTTCTTACAACTGAGACAACGTTTTCAGGGCATTCAATCAAAGTCACGTTCAAAGCACCAGCTGCTTGATCATACAGCGTTGTCATTCCCAATTTTTTCCCTAGAATATATTTTATATACATATTGTTCTTAAATAAAGCGTTTCTTGATAAAAAAAATCTGGCCTCTCAGCCAGCACAACCCAAGATTTCTCTTGTATTGGCTAGTTGAGTATCCCAATTTACTGAGACTTTAACTAGTATTTTTCTGTTTTTCTAACTTATCTATATTAAACTATTTCTCAAAATAATGCAAGTCCTCCAATCTACATCTTTATTTCCACATCAACACCTGCTGGCAAATCAAGACTTGTTAGGTTTTCAATCGTTTTTGGAGTTGGATCCCAAATATCAATCAAACGTTTGTGAATTCGCATTTCATATTGATCACGAGCATCCTTGTATACAAATGTTGATTTGTTTACTGTTACTTTGTGAATCTCAGTTGGAAGTGGAACTGGACCAGTAAATTTTGAGCCACTACGTTCGACAGTTTCAGCAATCTTGCGTGCTGATTGATCAATGACCTTGCTGTCATACGCCTTAATTTTGATCCTGATTCTTGTAGCTTGTTCGTCTTGATTTTTTTTCGCAGCCATCTGATTCTTGTATAATAAACGATTTAAATTACAATCTAAAGTTTTGTTCAGGTGAACACTGGCAGACACAAGGATTAACTCGTGTCTGCTAAGTAAATCTGAAACTATTTGATAATCTTTGTTGCAACTCCAGCACCAACAGTCTTTCCACCTTCGCGAATAGCAAAGCGCATTCCTTCTTGCATAGCTACTGGGGCAATCAACTTAATAACCAAGTTAATTGTATCTCCAGGCATAACCATTTCAGTTCCTTCTGGAAGCACAACTTCACCAGTAACATCAGTTGTTCGGATGTAAAATTGTGGTTTGTATCCTTTGAAGAATGGAGTGTGACGTCCGCCTTCTTCTTTGGTCAAAATATAAATTTCACCTTCAAATTCTGTATGAGGAGTGATTGAACCAATCTTAGCCAAAACTTGTCCGCGTTCAACATCTTCCTTTTTGATTCCACGAATCAAAAGTCCAGCATTGTCTCCAGCTTGTCCTGAATCAAGTGATTTGTTGAACATTTCGATTCCAGTAACTGTAGTTTTTGCTGTTGGACGAAGACCAACAATTTCAACTTCTTCATTGATTTTGATTGTTCCTGATTCAATTCTTCCTGTTACCACTGTTCCACGACCTTCAATTGAGAAGATATCTTCAATAGGCATAAGGAATGGTTTTTCTGTTTCACGAACAGGTTCAGGGATTTGAGCATCAAGTGCAGCCATAAGGTCATAGATTGGCTTCACAGCAGCATCATCAATTGAAGTAGCAGCCAAAGCTTGCGTTGCTGATCCTTTGATCACAGCAGCATTGTCTCCATCGAATTCATATTTTGAAAGAAGTTCACGAACTTCAGCCTCAACCAATTCAATAAGCTCTTCATCATCAACCATATCAACCTTGTTAATAAAAACAACGATTGCAGGCACACCGATTTGTTTTGCAAGCAAGATGTGTTCACGTGTCTGAGGCATAGGGCCATCAGTTGCAGAAACAACCAAGATTGCTCCATCCATTTGAGCTGCACCAGTAATCATGTTTTTGATGTAGTCAGCATGACCTGGACAATCAACATGAGCGTAGTGACGAATGTCTGATTCATATTCACAATGTGAAGTAGCAATTGTAATTCCACGCTCTCTTTCTTCTGGAGCATTGTCAATTTCACCAACTCCTCTTTCCTTTGCCATTCCTTTCAAAGACTGACCATGCAAAATAGCCGCGGTAAGAGTTGTCTTGCCGTGGTCAACGTGTCCGATTGTTCCAACGTTTACATGTGGTTTTGTTCTTTCAAACTTTGCTACTGCCATAGTTTTTTTCTCGCTACTCTCTTTGAGCTGTTTTTTTGCTCAAAAGCGCGATTGTTTAAAGCTGATTTATTATTTATCTTATCACAAATTTACTCCAAAAAGTAAATTCAAAAATTCCTTTATTGGAAAATTAGATACTTAATTATTTTACACGAATTAAAAATACTGTCAAGAGCTTGAATAAGCTTTTTAGGCATTAGCTTCTTAACTTTTAGTTCTCTACTATTTTTGGCTTAAATAATGGTTATTTCTGAGTATGGCACAGGTCATTAACAACACATAATTGATAGCAAAAATCAGGATCAATCATTGGCTCTGGTCCAGGCATTCCACCACAATGACCCAAAAGTTTTCTATTTTCATCATAAACTGTCCATGGCATATCAGTAACATTCCGCGGAGGCATCACCTTGAAATACTTTCCACATTGAAATACTCCACCATTTTCCTTTTTTTCACACAGCTCCTCAGTGATATTTTTTTTCTCATTTGGACATGGTGCAAATTCACAATTTTCACCACTTCTACCAACATAAGTTTTTCCATCCTCACAGAGCTTGGCCTCCTGTGTGCACATGGTGACTTTTTTTTCAGCAGGCACTTGAGCCACTGGCTTTTGAATTTCCAAATTATTGTTTGTTGTATTTTGAATTTTGGATATTGATTTGCTTTGCAACCAAAAAATTCCACCAACAACAACTGCGATGAGCAAAATAATTCCAACTGCAATTTCACTGGCAATTTTTTTGTTTGTCATTTTATTTTTTTATATATTTATATATAAAAATTATACCACAAAAAAATGATATTCTAAAAAAATGTGTAGAACCTGGATTCCCGCCTTAGTGGGAATGACAAAAATAAAAAAACAGCCCCTTGCGAGACTGTTTTTGAAAAGTGTTTTATGCTTGATGCGATAATGATAAGTTTTCCAGCTTCACAACACGTTTTTCAAGTCTTTCAAATTCCTGGGCATCCACCTTGCGTTTGAGCTCAAATTTCACTTCGACCATATCATCCTGCAGCCTGTCTATCTTGGTTTCAACCAGTTCAAGTTTATCATCAATTCCATCTAGCCTATTGTCTATGCCATCAAGCCTATTGTCGATTCCATCAAACCTACGGTCAATACCATCGAATCGCTTATCGATTGCCTCGAATTTTTGATCAACATTTTCAAATTTAATCTCCATGCTTTCTGCAAGCGTTGAAAGATTTTCATCAAATCTCTCCATTAAGACACCCAATTGCTCGAATTTCCTATTAGTATTTTCAGATATAGCATTTAAGGACACATCAAATCTTTCAATCATCAAGCCAACCTCATTTGCAGTAAATGTTTTTTCTTCAGTTTTGTTTGATTGTTTTTTCATATGTTTATTGTTTAGTGAAGTGAGAGAAATGAAATAGCAATTTCATTTCCGAGCGAACGACAACAACAAGATTCCTCTTATTTTATAATTATAAATCGACTGCGTCAAATCAAGATAGATAAGTTTTTGCTTCTTCAAAAGTTGAAATGAAACTTGAAACATGGTCACCAAAGATCATCATGCGATTGGTCACTTTTTCACCTTTTTTGTTCTTATATAAATCAGTTATCGACAAACAATTGTTGCCATTACTGGTGAGTTTTACATCAAAGAAATAATTTTTGCCGCCAGCGCGCAGCAATTTTGAAAAAACTCTGTTTTGAACTTTGTCCTGAATTGGCATTTGCAATTGAGCTTGATTTTTGCTCTTTGCTTGATTTTTGATTTGATTTTGTTTTTGCATATTTTTTTCAATCCCATCAAATCAACTTGTTGGTAATTTGCTTGAGATTCTCTATTTATTATTTATTTTCTCTTTGAGCATTGGCCACTGCTCATGATGTTATTATATCACTGATATGTGACCACTGCAATAGTCTGCAATGTGGATAACTTGAGATGGGATGCCAATGTTGACATTTTTGCTTTCAATAAAACAAAAAAACAGCTTCTTGCGAAGCTGTTTTTTGAAAGTGTCTTATTTTTCCTAAAACTAAAGATTATTTTTTTGCAATAATTTCATCAGCAACATTCTTTGGAACTTCATTGTAATTTGCAAATTCCATTGAATAACTAGCACGTCCCTGTGTCATTGAGCGCATTTGTGTGGCATAACCAAACATGTTTGCAAGAGGAACTTCAGATTCAATCTCTTTCACGCGCGCATTTCCCTCTCCACGATCATTAATTTCCTTGATCATTCCACGACGTGAGTTGATGTCACCCACGATGTCACCCATGAATTGTTCTGGGCAAGTTACCACCACTTTCATGATCGGCTCAAGAATGATTGGGTTGGCACGTTTTACTGCTTCTTGAACTGCCATTGAACCAGCAATTTTGAAAGCTGCTTCATTGGAGTCAACTTCATGGAAAGATCCATCATACAAAGTCACCACAACATCAACCATTGGATATCCAGCAAGTACACCATTTTCCAAAGCTTCTTTTGCTCCCACAGAAACTGGCTTGATGTATTCTTGTGGAATAACACCACCTTTAATTTCATCAAAGAATTCAAAGCCTTTGCCTTTTTCTTCTTGTGGGCGAACTTTGAGCCAGCAATGACCGTATTGTCCACGACCTCCGGATTGTTTGACATATTTTCCTTCAGCCTGAGCTTCTCCTTTGATTGTTTCGCGGTACGCAACTTGTGGTTGACCAATATTTGCTTCAACACCAAATTCTCTTTTCATACGATCAACAATAATATCAAGATGAAGTTCACCCATTCCAGAGATAATTGTCTGTCCTGATTCTTCATCAGTTCGTAGACGCAGTGTTGGATCCTCACCAGCAAGCTTGCGAAGAGCAACTCCCATTTTTTCTTGATCAGCTTTGGTCTTTGGCTCAACAGCGATGTCGATAACCGGCTCTGGAAAAACAATATTTTCCAATTGAATTTGATTTGCTTCATCACAAAGAGTGTCACCAGTGGTTGTGTTTTTTAGTCCAACCAAGGCTCCGATTCCACCAGCGCGAATTTCATCAATTTCTTCACGATGATTTGCATGCATTTGCAGAATTCGTCCAATTCGTTCTCGCTCACCATTTGTTGAATTGATCACATATGAACCAGCTTTCAATGTTCCAGAATAAACACGGAAAAATGTTAGCTGTCCAACAAAAGGATCAGTTGCAACTTTGAAAGCCAAAGCAGAAAATGGTTCGTTGTCATCAGCGTGTCTTTCGATTTCCAATTCAGTCTTTGGGTCAGTTCCTTTGATTGAAGTCACATCCAATGGAGATGGAAGATAGTCAACTACTGCATCCAAAACCAATTGCACACCTTTGTTGCGAAGAGCTGTTCCAGTGAAAACTGGCACAATCTTTGCATCAATAACGCCTTGGCGAAGTGCTGCTTTCAATTCATCAATTGAGATTTCTTCTCCGTTTAAATATTTTTCAGTAAGTTCATCATTTGTTTCAGAAACTTTTTCAACCATCTTTTCTCTCCAAGCTTGTGCTTTTTCCAAAAGCTCAGCAGGGATTTCACCTTCAACCACAATTTCACCCATAGGACCATCAAAAGAATATGCCTTCATTTTGATCAAATCAACCACACCAGAAAATTCATTTCGCTCTCCGATTGGCATTTGAAGCGCAATTGCATTTGGAGTCAAACGATTCCAAATTGAACCAATCACAAAATCAAAATCAGCTCCTTCTTTGTCAATCTTGTTGATGAAACAAATTCGAGGAACCTTGTATTTGTCAGCCTGACGCCAAACTGTTTCTGATTGTGGCTCAACACCTTCTTTTCCATCGAAAATTACCACAGCACCATCAAGCACACGGAGTGATCGCTCAACCTCAACAGTGAAGTCAACGTGTCCCGGAGTGTCAATGATGTTGATTGGATGACCTTTCCAGAAACATTTTGTGGCAGCAGATGTGATGGTGATTCCACGCTCTTGCTCTTGAGCCATCCAGTCCATTGTTGCTGACCCATCATGAACCTCACCAATTTTGTGAGTAATTCCAGTGTAAAACAAAATACGCTCAGTGGTAGTGGTTTTTCCACCATCAATGTGAGCAATAATACCAATATTTCTTAATTTTGCGATTTCGCTAGTTTGGTCAGACATAGTTCATTAAATTTCTAATTTCTAATTTACAATTTCTAATCAAATCCCAATTCATTAATTGATACATTAAAGAATTCAAAATTCATTCAAAATTCAAAATTCAAAATTCAAAATTTTTATTATTAATTTTTGTTGATTATATAAACAAAGATAGAAACTCCCCATGAAAGAAGTTTCTATCATAAATACTAAGCGAAGTGGGCAAATGCCTTGTTTGCTTCAGCCATTCGGTGAGTGTCATCGCGCTTCTTCATTGCTGATCCAACCTTGTTTGATCCATCAATAAGCTCATCCGCAAGTTTCTCAGCCATTCTCTTGCCCTTTTTTGCTCGGCATGCTGTCAAAATCCAACGAACTGCAAGTGTTTGACGTCGTTCACCAGAAACTTGAATTGGAACTTGGTAGTTTGCACCACCAACTCTTTTTGATTTAAGTTCAAGCAGTGGAGAAATATTCTTGATTGCTTGTTCGAAAACATTCAATCCACCTTTTTTGGTTCGCTCATGAATAACATCAAAGCAATCATAGATAACTCTTTCTGCAACACTTCTTTTTCCGTCTTGCATAACGTTACCAATAAAGCGTCCAACCAAGATATTTCCATATCGTGAGTCAGGTTTCCATTGTTTTACAAATGTTCTTTTTCTTCGTGCCATAAATTCAATTAATTTCTAATTTTGTAATTTTGTAATTTTTAAATAATTTTTTAATTTCTTAATGCTTTAAGCATTGAAGAATTTGAATTTATTTAAAAATTAAAAATTGTAAAAATTAAAAATTGTAAGTCCTAATCTTTAATTATATATAATTATTCAGTCTTTGCTTTTGGACGTTTTGCGCCATATTTTGAGCGTGAACGATTTCTCTTTTCCACACCAGCACTATCCAAAACTCCACGCACGATGTGATATCGAACACCTGGAAGATCCTTCACTCTTCCTCCACGGATCATCACGATTGAATGTTCTTGCAAATTGTGACCAATTCCAGGAATGTAAGCTGTAACTTCCATACCATTGGTAAGTCGAACTCTAGCAATCTTTCGAAGAGCTGAGTTAGGTTTCTTTGGTGTGGTTGTACTAACTTTAATACAAACACCACGCTTAAATGGGTTTACAGTTTTCTTGGGCTTGTTTTGCAAAGTATTAAAAGTCATCGTCATTGCTGGCGATTTTGTTTTCTTTACTGCAGATTTTCGGCTTTTTTTCACTAACTGATTGATTGTTGGCATAACGCGCTTCGCTTTAATTTCTAATTTCTAATTTCTAATTTCTAATCAAATCTTAATGACCAAATTTCAAAAAATAAAATTGAAAAATTATAAGTTCAATTTTTAATTACTTGTAAATACACAAAAATTCTCCTAAAAAACCCTTATTGCAAAAGCAATAAGCAAAAATATGATGCTATTTTGAAATCCCAACCAGAACGAAGTGAGCCTCAAATAACATCTTTTTATACAAAAAACAGCTAGTAAACTAGCAAAACTATTCTACACAATTATCAAATTTATGTCAACCATGAGCAGCTTTTTAGGCATCAAAATTCGAAAAATCCAAAAAATTAGACTGCGAGCTTAAAAAAGATGTTTAGCATGGTGTTTATAAAAATTCCAAGTGGTCCGGAAAAAATGAAAATAAACAACAATAAAAGCATAAATCCATATTGCTCAAACATCATCATAACCTCATTTCGCATAGGAAAAATTGCAAACAAGAGTTTTGAACCATCCAATGGTGGAAATGGTATCAAATTAAAAAACGCCAAAATAACGTTCCAAAAGACCACTATCATGGAAAGTTCAAAGAAAATAGAGCCAACTGAGCCTGATATTAGCGTGGAAACATTACTCCATTTGTCAAAACTACGAATTATCTCGATCTTAACAGCAGCTGGAATTGCAATTGAATGCGCAATCATCGCAAAAACAAAGGCAATGATAATGTTTGAGAGTGGTCCTCCAAGTGCCACCAAGGATGGTCCCCACTTTTGATCCTTGAGATTATAGGGATTGTATGGCACTGGCTTGGCCCAACCAAAAGCAAGACCAGTGCTAATAAACATGAGCAATGGCACAATAACAGATCCCCATGGATCAATGTGCTTTATTGGGTTAAAATTAAGCCTGTCAGCATATTTTGCCGTTGAATCACCAAGCCAAAGAGCCACAAAGCCGTGAGCAACTTCATGAATGATGATCGTATAAACCAAGATCAAAATGTAAAATCCAATAAGAACAATTGAATTTAAATCCATAAATTTAATTTAAGATGTTTTTAGATGTTTGGCTCTTGTCAAAACTCAATATATATGATACACTGAGTTCTGTAATAAATCAACCGCTTATAACGACTAATAACTATGAGTAAAACATGCAGCGTGTGTGGCCGCGGAACAATTGCTGGAAATTCCCGAAGTCATTCAAATATCGCATCTAAAAGGAAATTCTCTATCAATATTCAAACAAAAAAGATTGATGGAAAGAAAGCTAAGGTTTGCACCAAGTGCATCAAAACTGAAAACAAAGAAGCTTAGTTTTCTACTTCATATAAAAATCCCCTTTCGCAAGATTGGGGATTTTTTAATTGGCCTTCAAAATTTCTAATTTTGTCCGGACAATATATACCCGGAGGGTGTGTTTATTTCTTTTTTTCTATTTCTTTTCCAGATTCAACATCTTTCTTTTTTTTCTCAACTTTTAATATTCTCGACAAATAAAGTGAAACTGACACAACAACGATGGTTAAAATAAAGGCGTATAAAAATTTGGCTCGCAAGCCATTTCCAGAGTCAGCAAAGAATCTGTCAATGAACGCCTTAATAGCATCATTCCAAGCCAAACCTGCCACAAGTCCAAAACTTGTGATGATGTACCCTAGTGTTTTTTCACGAACTTCCTTTTCAAGTTCAGCGCCTCGGCTTTTAATTGTGACTATTTTTTCGGTGATTTTTGCCATTTTACTCATGGTTAATGATTACGAAAAATTTAAAAACTTCTTTCAATCAGAAAAGTCTTGCGGCTGGTTTTTCAAAAACCATTTTGCGATATACTGCGCGAGTCGTTTCCACATCGCGTTTGCAATATTCCAAAATGTCATTCACTTTTCCATCTGCAAAAAATTGCGCTACTTGCGAACCATCAATGCCATCCTTTGGTGAAGGAATGTCCAAGGCTAATGCAAGATATTCTAAACCAACACTTGAATTTGACCATTTTACCCATTCTTTCATGGTGTCAAAAATTGGATAGTTTCGATAACGCACAAAATTCAAATCAGCAGTTGGCTTAACATTCAAAATTATTGAACGTTGATAAATGAAACGCAAATCAAAGTCCATCACATTGTGACCGACAAACAAAATTCCATAGTCAGTGCCTTGATATCCTTGTTTGGGAGAACTCAATGCATCAACCAAGTGCCAAAATTGTTGCAAGGTTTCTTTTTCATTATTTTCATTGTAAAAATTTTGTGGCGCATCATCATCAACGGCATACCCAATACATAAAATTCTACCAAAAGCTCCATCAAAATTTGTTTTGGTCACAAACTCATCAAATTTTTCCTGATCAAACTCGGGATTTTTTTTGTCAAAGAGTGTTCGCAGTGTCTCCATTTTCGATTCATCCGCCGGCAACGTTTCAATGTCTAAAAATAATTTACGCATAGATTTTGTATTGATTGAAAATTTTATTGTTGATTTTTTTATTATAACACGAAAAAGCAAGTTTAAATGAAAAAAATTAGAGCAGCTTCAATTGTGAGACTATTTTTTCATAATCAGGAAAAGTCTGTGCCACTAGACTCCAAAACCTTTTGCTATGATTAAATTCTTTCAAATGGCAAAGCTCATGCACGATAATATAGTCAGCATGACGTTGTGGCAAAAGTAATATCTTGTAGTTGAAATTCAAATTACCTTTCGATGAACATGATCCCCAGCGAGTTTTTTGATTTCGAATTGCCACGCTTCCATATTTAAAACCATAAAATTCGGCATATTTCTCCAGTCTTCTGGTCACCATTTCTCTAGCATGTTCCTTGAGCTTGGTGTATTCAACTTGGTCGTGCCTAGCAAAAAGACTATTTTTGCCAATTTTTTTCATGGCTTTCATTTTTTCCAGCACCCAAGCGGCATTTTTTCGAATAAACTCATCAGCGCTAACAAAACCCATGCGCCATGGCAAAGTCACGGTGCAATTTCCATCACAAGAAATGACCAATTTAAGCCTTTTTGCGGTCCGGTGCTTTCGTACAGTATATTCAATTTTTTCGCTAAAAAGCGTCATTTTTTTCTGAACAGTCATCTTGTTTTTCGTTTGGACATTATTAACTTTTTCATCCCTATCAAGCCATTGCTGCAATGAAATGCCATCATTTAGGGAAAAACTATTTCCACCAAGAGATGACATTGACAAACAAACATTAAAATGTTTTAATATGTTTTTTCTCATTATTGCTTGATCAATACGTTATACCTTGCGGTTGATTTATTGTAAAGGGAAACACTATTATTGTATTTTTTTACATCTTTCTTGTAATTTTCAAGAAAATCATTAAAATGACCAACCATTTTGTTGTATTTTTCAACATCAGCACTACTGTTTGAATTTTCTAGGGTTTTTTTCATGTCTGACAATTTTTTTTCTTCATTTGAAATTGATTTTTTTTGAGCTTGCAAATCAATCAATGAATTGGCAATATTTTTTTTGAGAATATCAATTTCTTTGCTGATTTTTTTCGTTTCAATAATCCCGGCATATTCCTTGCCAGTTGTTTTTTGATATATAGTTACCTGTCCAAGTTGTTGCAGTTTCAGCTGTTGCCCTTGACTTGCATCAAATATTGCCAAATCACCTGCGTCAACTGTTTTATTACTGTTAGAATCAAAGGATGGAATAATTCCAATCTTGTTGCCAACACTTGTTGTTTCACTATAACAGTAACCAGAGCCATAGGTTGAATATTCTTTTAGACATTGCACGCCGATCGCCATATGATTGTCCTGCTCATAAGCAAAAATTGCAGTGCCATAACCAAGCTCCCTTAAAATTGCAATTGCAAGCAAACTCTTGTCAGAGCAAACACCAGACTGTTGATACAAAAGCTCATAGGGATATAGCACAGTTTCACTTCCAATTGAGGCTAAAATGTTTTTTGCTTTCGCGTCGTCATATTTGATTGCCTGAACAAAAGCCAACACCAAATCAACAATTTGGTCGTCGCTAAGTTTGTGAGCTTTTCCAAGCGCTTGAATTTCCAGGGCAAGTTTTGCAATGGAATCATCATTTGCATTTGCCTTCAAGAACATGGCGTAATAATCATCTTGCCAATTTGCTTTGATTTCACCTTCATAAAAATATGCCTTTGGCTGCAGATTGTAATACTTATATACCGATTCAAAAAGTTTTTCCTTTAAGGAATATTTCACTCCCCTATATTCCCAATTGAAATCGCGAGAAACCTGATTCTCCATGACAGGAAAAACAGCTTCTTGCGGCTTTACAGTCAAAGACGCTTCTGACCCCGTTGCTAATTGTTCAATTGCAGTCACCATTTGGCCTATATTTTCAAAATTCTTTTTTTGGTACACATACAAAAGAAGACCGCCAATCAAAGCCAGCTCAATCAAAACTATTCCTATTTTCCGTAGCAAATTAACCATTAGTATGCTATTTTTTATTTGATATTGTGTAATACGCCAAATTCACGTTGTTTCATTTTGATATTGCCAAAATTTACAATTAGCATGGGAATTCGTGTGAGATTATTTTTATCGAAACATTGAATTCTAATTACAAGCATAGCAATATTTTGAAAAAGAAAAAAGGGATATTCTATAATAAGAATATCCCTTTTATTTACTGCTGGAGAAAACTAGGCAACTTCTGCCTCTGATATGAATAATTCATTTAACAATCTCTTTGACGGATTTGCGTTAAGCAGCATGCGCTTTAATGCTCCATCAATTTTGACGTTATGGACATAGTACAAATGAAGAATTCGCTCCTCTATTTGACTTTTTCCACTGTAATGATTTTCCGGAATATTAGCTAACTTCCGGATCGTATTATGCATATTTACTGAGTGCTTTGAACTCTGGCGAACTTCAACCTCTCTCTTCAAACTTCTTAAGCATCCTTGCATGACTTGCCCCCTTTTAATTTAACCTCTGAAGTTAACAGCATCCTGAACACAAAGCCCAAGACTTTTCCTCAAAAAAATTGCATCCACCATTAGCTTATGGATCGTTTCCATAGTGTTGCCATTGCCGTATTGGAAAACAGCAATTTCTTTTTCAACAAATTCAAGCTGCTTTCTTGCATTCTCCCTTTGAAAATTTCTTTCTTTTTCAATGGTCATTTTGATTTTTAGCTCCTCTTTTTTTCTTCTTAGTCGCATGTTTTTCTCCTTTTTCATTTTTTAAACAACAGAATATATTTGCCAATGGCAAATATTTGATACCAAATCATTATACATTTTTTTGACTTTTTGTCAAGACAAACAAAAAACCGGCCACATTAGCCGGTTTTTCAATATCTCAATTGATATTATTCCAAGATTCCATCAAGATTAACGTCATATAGCATAGCTTCATTAATTGATCGATAGTTGATGATTTCATTTTCCTTAAACCAAATCTTGATTTCTCTTTGAGCTTCTTCTGGCTTGTCGGAGCAATGGATCAAATTTCGCACTGCACGCTCATCGATTCCAGACAATTCATATGAATCCAAAGTGTAGTCGCCGCGAATTGTTCCAATGTCAGAAGTTAGTGGCTCAGTTCCACCAACAAGCTTGGTCACAATATCAACAGCTTGATTTCCCTCGATAACCATCGCAAGAACTGGACCAGCAGTCATGAAAGTCACCAACTGACCAATAATATCACGACCATATTCAATAGCTGGTTTGTCGATAGACATTTTGTTTTCTTCTCGATTTTTCACGATTCTATCGCCCTTCAATTGAAACCAAGCCTCGTCTTTGTTGTAATGATCCCAACATTGCTGCGCTTCAGGAACCAAAAGCTTCATAGCTGTAATTTTCAAGCCAACTTTCTCAAAACGTGAAATAATTTCACCAATCAAAGAACGCTGAACACCATCTGGTTTAATAATAACAAAAGTTTGCTGCTTTTTTGGATGTGTCATTTTATTTATCAACTTAAATTAATTACTCTAAACAGCATAGCCCAATATTTAAAAACAGTCAAAAGGAGGTTAGCCTTTGACACATGTCCTTAGCCCTTTGACAGCGATAAACAATATCCCCAAGCTCATCAGTTCTGAAAATATTAATCTTGTGATTTTTGAGTCTTTGCAAAACTTCTTGATTTGGATGACCATATGAATTGTTTTTTCCAACTGAAATAATGGCATCCAATGGTTTTGCTGCAGCAAGAAATTCATTTCCGCTGGCATATTTTGAACCATGATGTGCTATTTTCAAAAATTGTGCCTCGATATCAATATTTTTTGCCAACAACTCATTTTCCTGCTCAGTTGGCAAATCACCAGTAAAAAGAAATTTATTAGACCCAAAAGTAAGTTTCACCACCACACTATATTTATTAGTATCTTTATTGTTAACATCATCAACACTTTGAAATGGGTAGATAACTTCAGCCACTGCTCCACTATCAAATCTTATTATCAAAGATTGCTTGGCTTCAATTTTATTTATTCTATTTTCAACAATAAGGCTTTCTAATTTTTTGAAAGTTTGTGAATCATTTTGCATTTTTGTTTCTATCACAGAATCCACGTTATACGCGCCAAGCACATCAATCAATCCACCAATATGATCAGCATCCGGATGTGTCTCAATAATGGTCTCAATTTTTCTATCCCAAAATGGAACATATTTTCCCAATTTTTCCAATAATATTTTTCCATCCTTTCCACCATCAATCAAGATTTGCTGATCGCCCTCAGAAATCAAAATACTATCACCTTGACCAACATCTAGAAAAACAACCGTGAGTTCATTCTTTTGTGGGTATAAAATAATCACACTCAAAATTATTCCAAGCAAAAAGAATGCGAGCAAAACAAAGTATATTAATTTGCGGTTATTTTTTTGATTCATTTATTCTTTTTCTTGATTTTGATTGGCAGACTTATTTATGTGCATTATTAGCATTGCTAGTATTATATAATAAAAAACAATCCACCACACCTCTATTTTTGCAATTGAAACACTGCTCCATGAGAATGATGCCAGAAGTTGAATTGTTTTTATTTCATAAAACAACAAGCAAAATGAGAGCCAGCCAAAAACAATTGCAAGTGGCGTGAAAATAAAACCAAAAATTACCACCAAGAAAACAATCAGCATTGAAAGTGGAATAATCGGCAAGATCAAAACATTAGCCAAAAGTGAAATCAGGGAAACAATTTTGAAATTATAGACAATTATTGGAAGTACAAAAAATTGAGCACTGAGCGAAAGTGCTATTATTTCAGAAATACCAAAGACTTTATTTTTTTTGATAAAATTTTTTTCCCAAAAAGATGAAGTGGCAACAATTCCCAATGTTGCCAAAAAAGACAATTGAAAACCAACATCCCAGCGCAAAAGCAAAGGATTAAGCAATAGCATGGCAGATCCAGTAAAGATGATGGCGTTTTGTGATGAAGCCAATCTTCCATTTTTCATCGCCCAAAGCAAAACCGTGCTCATCACTCCAGCGCGCACAGCAGAGGCAGGAAGGCCTGCCATCACAACAAATAGCACAATGCCACCAATAGCAAACCAAATCGCCTGAGGCCGCCATAGTCCCAAGAAAATTCCAAGTAAAATCAAGTATTCAGCCACGATCGTAACGTTATACCCGGAAACTGCCACAATATGAGTCATTCCCGTGATTGAAAAATCTTTTTGAATTTCTTTGGAAAGACCGGCATTTCCACCAAACAAAAGTCCAATTGCCAGTGCCCCTTCTGGCATGGGAATAACTTTGACAATTTTGTCTTCAAAACTTTTTTTGGCCGAGATTATTTTGGCATAAATCCAGCTTCCAGCATTTTTTTCAACTTTTTCAATCTTACCTTTTTCGCATTGATACAGCACACCCTCCTTGGCCATATACATCCTATAATCAAAACTAGCGTCCTTGTTTTCAATGGCGTTTAATGTGCAATTTAGCTGCAAAATGTCACCATAGGTATATTGCGGATACTGCGGTGCTTGCAACAATAAATAAATATTTTCTTCTTGCAAGCCAACAACTACATTTTGACCAAAAAATGATTGCGTAGATTTTTGAACAATAACTTTTCCGTCAAAATTCATTCCAAGATAAACAAGATTATTTGCATTATCAATTTTCTTATTAGTGACAAAATATCCAACAAAAAAGGCGAGCAAAATAAAAGCGACCAAGGTCGCTAGTTTATTTTTATAAAAAAGAAAAAACAAAACTAAAGAAAAAATCAATAAAACAAAATAATAATTTCCACTTATTTCAAAAAATGAACGGGCAAATACTCCGCCAATAAAACTTAAAAGCAAAAATAATAATATTTTCGATTTAGTAATCATCCAATATCAACCATTTTTATTTTAGTAGATTTCCCACCAACAATCTTGATCAAACTTTTGGCAACTTTGAAGTGTTTTGACAAAATATCTATCAATGCGTCATTAGCTTGACCATCAACAGGCGGAGCAGTTAATTTTATTCTGTATTCACCTTCTGAAGTTTTCACAACTTCATTTTTTGATGATCGAGGTGAAACTTTAATATAAATTCTCATTAGACTTGATTTTGTGCACTAGCATTTGCAGCATTCTTCCTATCGATATTAGTTTTAATGCGAACAAACATGTTTATTAGCATCAGCAGTATCAAGAAAATATTAGCAACCACGAAGATATTTCTCACAATAATATTTTGCATATCAGTCCCAAGAAGGTATGCGTGCGAAATTACAGCACCATACAAAAAGATGTTCAAAAAATGCAAAGCTCTCCACAATTTTGCAGAAATATATTTTCGAACATAAGATGATGCAGTCAGAATAACCATCAAATAAAATCCAATAATTCCAAGCGCCACCAAGGTTGATTTGTATTGCGTAGCAAATGGAACAAAAACATCAATCAAACTGAAATGAATAAATTTATCAAACATCAAAAACACACCATGAATAAGTGCAAACAAAGTCGCTTGAAAAGCAATCCAGCAATGGCCTTGCATGGCATAAAGTGGAGCAAAAAATTTACGAAGAAATCCTACGCGAATTGTTAGGCCAAGAAAAATAGAGAGGTATAGCAAGGTAAATCCAACCAAGCCACTAGCTCTTGAAGCATACCAAGCCCAGGGGGTTTCATTTGAAGATGAGGCTTGATTTTCTCCTACTGGAGGAAGACCAGGAATTGAAGCTGAATCAAGCGGATCAGTTTCTGCCAAAACTTCACTACCATCATAATATCCATCGCCATCAGTATCATGATTCTTAGGATCAGTCCCATATATTTGCACCTCAGCTTGATCAGTCAAACCATCCAAGTCTGAATCTAATGCTGGGCCTCCTTCATAGCTAACTTTTGATTGTGTGCCAATAGGTGCATCCTGCGCCTTGGTGTAAGCAAAAAACATCAAGCCAGAAACAGCAATAAAGCATGATGCTAGCACGATTTTACCCTTATTGCTGATCTTATTTGTCGTGTTCATTTTTTTAAAATTAAGATTAATATAAATGTTCCTTAGCTTTAGGTGAGATCCAGGCGGCTCCTCGATAATTCAAAATCACTACTGCCAGGTCATGCTCCCTTGCGTATAGCATACCACCTTTTGCACCCATTAGAAAGATTGTTTTTGCCCAAACATCAGCCGAGGTTGTATCATCCGCAATAACAGAAACTGATTTTAAGTCAAAAGAAAAATTTTCAGGATTTTTTGGATCAACAATATGATGCACTCTTTTTCCATCAATTTCCCAGCGTCTTCTGCCAATTCCAGAAGTTGCTATCCCCTTCTTATCAAGAGCAAAAATCATTTTTTTTTCATCAATACCTTCAACTGCAATTGTCCAGCGCCGCTGCTCCTCATCTAATCCTTGCATAAACATGTCACCACCAGAATCAACCAAAAAATTATTCCAACCTTTTGAAATCAAAAATTCAGCAACTCTATCAGTGATATATCCTTTTGCTATTCCAGAAAAATCCATCTTAACACCAAAAAAAACTTTTCCATCTTCAATTCTCAAATCATCTACCAAGGGACCCTGCAATAGTGTTGATTTTTCATCAATATCTGACCTGAACAATCTGCTTCCATCACTAAAATCATCAAAATAACCAACCTTTTCCAAAACATCGAGTATTCTTGGATCAAAAATCCCATCAGTATCACTATTGTATTTCAGTGACATTTTAACAATTTCGAGCAAATGGCTAGATGCAAGATTAAAAACACCTAATTTCAAATTTAATTTTGACAGCTCGCTTTCTAAATCAAAACGACTAAAGATCTTAGTAAAATCATCATACACTTTTTCTACCAAAGAAAAATCTTCTCTCATCAACTTTTCTTCCTCAGCGGTGGTAACCACAACTTGAATATCAATATCAGTTCCCAACTTTCTAAATTGAAAACGTGCTATTTTGGGAAATTTTTCAGAATTTTCAGCGTTAGCTTGCATATTCAAAGGTGTCAACAATTCCATTTCCATTTTCATCTTTTACGATATAAATATCAGCGACATCAGGATATTGATCATCCACATCAGCAATCCCATCAAGATCGCGATCAGACAATGAGATAGTTTCTGTTTGATATTCCGTCACTATTTGCGCAGGAGTCACCACAACTGTCTGTTTGTATGTTGCTGGTTTTGGAGTGCTTGTTGTGGCCTCTTGAACTGTTGCCGCTGGAGTACTAACGGTTGCTGGCTTATAGTCATCATCCTCACCTTCACCATCGCGTTCATATTTACCATCTTCTTTTTCAGCATGCACAAAATAAGAACCAACAAACAAGCCACCAAAAATCAAAGAGATTACTGCAAGAAATAAGAATAAATTTTTTTTGAACATATTTTTATATTAATAATAAAATTCTTAAGATTTCTTTGTAGTGGCCTTGGCTGGAGCTGCTGCCTTTGGAGCAGTATAGGAAGCTGTTGTGCTTGATGTTGGCGCTGTTGTTGTTACCGTTTTTGTTACAGCTGGAATTGTTTTTGTCACAGGAACAGATTGTTGTTTTGAAACAGTCCCAGTATTATTTGCAATACTGTTTAATTTTGCTTCCTTGTCAGCCTTAACTCTTTGCTGTGCATCATAGGCATAGTCAGCAGCTGATTTGTAGCTCTGAGATGTTGGAGCAATCTCAGCTTCCGCCGCAGCCGTTGTTACTTTTTCAAGCTCTTTTTCGGTACTTTTTTGCTTGATAAGCATCACTCCAGTTGCAACAACTGAAATATTCATAATCAAAAACATTATTTTAACACCATGTTCTTTTAATTTTTCTAAAATCATTTTTTTGTAAATTAAATAAATTATTAATATTATGAAACTTTTGTGGTTGACGATGTGTATGGTTGCTTGCTTTGGGTAGTCGCTGAGGTCGCCTTTGTGGGGGGTGCATTTTTATTATTAACTTCTGCGGTACTTTGAGCTGTCTTATTTTTCTGCGAAATATTTTTAATCAAAAATACACCACCAACTATAATTAAAATATTCACCAAGAAAAATAAGATTTTTTTATAATGCTTTTGAAACAATTGCATGCTTAATTATTTTTGAATAAATTACTTTATCGCCCAGGCACATTCAAATGCCGAATAATAACTACTACGCAGTAATTTATATTTTTCTTTACAGCAAGATTATTATGATTTTTTAGTGGTACCCTTAGATGAACTCTTATATCCAGCCTGTTTTCTTGTTATATCAGCCGTTATTTCATATCTCATCAGTTTACTTCTGCGACCAGTTTTCAAGTCAACAGCATACCATTTATACTTTCCGTAGTTCTTTTTTGCGATATAATAAACACTAAATGCTCCTTTTTTATCAGTCTTAACTGAGATTGGTGGATAATAGCTCAAATTAGAACGAGAAAAATACAAATTAACCATTGAATTTTTGGAAAATCGCTTGCCTGTTTGGGTTATTTCACCACCTCTTTTAACTTTACTATAACTTTGATTTATCTGACGCTTTGGCTCTTCAACCTCATCTTCATCATCTTTTTTTTCAACAGATGCTGAAACCGGCGTTGAAATTGGAATTGCAGCTGCAGGAGCCTGAATTGAAAAGGCAGCAGAAAGTGCAGATTCATTGGCAAAATCATCATAAGCTGAAACACGATATTGATATGCGGTTGAAGGATTTATTGTTAAATCAGAATAACTAAGACTTGTCGTGGTTGCAATCTCAATATCGTTTCTATAGATCTTATATCCAGCAACTGCTACAATGTCTGATGATGCTGCCCATGAAAGATCGGCTTGATTTGCGGAAACAACATTAACACTCAAACTTCCGGGCACTGTTGGTGCAATCAAGTCTCCGCCAGTATTTAGAATTGAAAAAGATATAATATAATCATCAAGATTCACATTCAATGAATCATCTTGGCAACGCACATAATATGAATATGTTGACCCATTAGAAAGCCCAGTAACTGTCGTTGAATGAATAGTTCTTGCGCCAGTGTTTGCAAATTGTGTCATTGAAGCATAAGGAGTATCTACAGATGTTGAATAGGCACAAGTGGCATTTTCATTAGTCATGAGTGAGATATTAGAACTAGTTGTGCCTGCTGAACGCGCCGAAGTTGGAGCTTTGTTCAAGCGAATTGGAGGATTTTCAACTGTTACGGAAATTGCAGCAGACGCCTTTGCGCCATAATCGACAGTACTCGCATCACATGACAATGAATGAACACCATCAGCAACACCTGTAGTGTCCCATGTTATGCCATATGGAAAAACAGTGTCCTGCTCGCCAAGATTAAAGCCATCTAATTTAAACTGAACCCCAGAAATTGGGACATCAATCGGAAGCGGGCTAGTTGCATCAGCAGTAACAGAAACAGACGCACCAGAAACTGTTGAGCCATCCACCGGAGCAGTAATACTACGCGATACAGTCATAGCACTAACGCTGTGCACGAAAATGTCATTTCTTTGATATTGATCTTCTTTAATTGCTAATAGTCCCTTAAGTTTAGAATCACGAAAAGAATCACCTTGCCTGACAAGTGCGAAGAATTTTTTGGAAAATTTTACAATAGAAATAAATGAGTCAATATAAAACTGCACACAATAAACCAGAAGGATTGAAAAAGTGATGCTTATTATTTTTCTTTTTTTTATTTTTATCATGTGAAATAAAAACTCAAATATTTTAAATATTTATAAAACCATTAGGCTGCTTGGTGCACTTGGTGCTGTCACATCAGTCAAAACAGAAAAATTTATAGCGGTATAATCACTAGCATTTTGATTTCCAACCAAATCCTGGCAACGCACATAATATGGATAAGAATTTCCTCCAATAAGTCCAGTGATCGTAGCAGAATGAGCTGTGCCACCAATTGCTGCAAATGCGTTTGTCATTGAGGCATATGGAACGCCAGCAGAAGTTGAATATTTGCAAGTTGCACTTTCATTGGTTGTAAGTGTTATATTTGTTTGTGTTGTTCCTATGGCAAGGGCCGTGGATGGACCTCCAAGCAAACGAACCGGGGCTGTATTATCAACCGTTACTGAAGTTACAGGAGATACCTGTCCAGTGCCATATCTTGTGCTGCTATTGTATGTAATAATTGTCAATGAGTGAACCCCGTCTGTAGTGGTGGTTGTATCCCAAGGAAAAATAGCCGTGGCATCATTTCCCACAAGTGTCAACATAGAATTTGCCACGGTGGCTTTTGCGCCAAGATTAGCTCCATCTAATCGGAATTGAATACCATTAACAATAGCTGGTTCAGCTGGCTGACTTATAGCTGTAGCTGTCAAATTGAATGTCCCATGAATTACAATACCAGCAGTTGGTGCTATTATGGAATCAGAAATTGTTGCAGCCGAAACAGCATGCACAAAAATATTCTCTTTTTGGTATTGATCATTTTTAAATTCTAATAATCCTTTTTTCTTAGCAACATCAAAAGAATCACCTTGCCTGACAAGTGCAAAGAATTTTTTGGAAAATTTTACAATAGAAATAAATGAGTCAATATAAAACTGCACACAATAAACCAGAAGGATTGAAAAAGTGATGCTTATTATTTTTCTTTTTTTTATTTTTAAGTGCATGAAAAAAATTTACTTTTTAACCTACTTTTAAATATATTATATCACAAAATCAACAATATCACACACGACATATTTAGTTATTTTCCCTAATTCCACATATTTTAAAGTTTTTTTCTATTTTTTCCTTTATCTTGGCTAAATCTATTTTTTTGTTTAGTGACACTGTGCGCAAATTTTGATCAAGAATTACTCCGTCTCTATATTCTTGCAAATAATATGCATCAGCACCATTGATCCATTTGGCAATTTTTTTAAAATCTTCTTCATTGTGAATCCCAGGAACAACAGTGGTGCGAAACTCGTAGGCCAAGTCACTTTCCATGATCAATTTCACACTTAACTTTATTTTTTCAATATCAACATTAAGTCCAACAGTCTTACTGTAATTTTCTGGAGAATTTTTAATATCCATGGCAATAAAATCCACCAATTTTTCATCAATAACCTTTTTCAAAACTTCTGGCCGGCTGCCATTAGAATCAAGCTTAACTTTAAAACCAAGATCTTTGATTTTTTTGATAAATGGAATAATATCACTTTGAATAGTTGGCTCTCCCCCAGTAATACAAACTCCTTCCAATTTTCCAATACGTTTTTTCAAATGCTCAAAAAATTCTTTTTCCAATTCATTTGGATACGGAAATTGAGACTGAAGGACAAGTTCTGGATTATGACAAAAGCCACAACGAAAACTGCAACCAACAGTGAAAACCGTGGTTGCAATTGTTCCTGGAAAGTCTATTAGGGTTAGTTTTTGATAACCACCAATGCGCATACGCGTAATTTTAAAACTTACATATATTCCAGCAATGTGAGGCTATTTTTGTTTTTGGCCAATAGCCGGCGACAGCGGCTTCTTGAGCTTTTGGATATTGTGCATTTATCCAAAAGCGTGCCAAAAATAAAAATAGTCGAGCAATTGCGGGCACATCATAATTTAGAAAATTAGCAAGAAACACAGGCGCCTTGCTCAACCATATATTCTGCGCGGTCTCCAAACTCTGCCTGCTTGCCCTTGTTCCATTGAGAAATTGGGCGAATATACCCAACCACACGAGAATAAACTTCTGTTGCTTGAAAATTTCGAAGCACTGAATCTTTTTGATGACAAGACTTGCATTTAGCAAAGGTTTCTTTGCCGACAGAATATGGCATATATTCTTCATTGTGCTCTAGGCTTTTTTGACAATCATGACATGTGTGTTTTTTCATGTTTTTGTTTTTAATTATTTTTTATTTATACTGTTTAATGAAATCTAAATACTTTTTTACTTAAAGTGCAAGCTTAGATATATTTTATTTTCATCATTGAAAAACAATTACAACTTTCCAAATAACACCAAGAAGGCTTGTTTTTAATTATCTTTCAAAATCTATGATTTTGTTCAGATAATATATGCCCTTGGGTGAGGTGAAAAAATAAAAAATATCTCAACTTTCTTGTTTTATTTTTTCTCCGCACAAGCAACTTCGCATTTTCCATTTTCATATTCCTTGCGATCTCCAAATTCAGCCTGCTTTCCTTTGTTCCATTGTTCAACGGGGCGAATATACCCAACCACGCGAGAATAAACTTCGGTTTTTTGTTCAATAACACACTTTGGACAAACTGGTTGTTCGCCGTTGATATATCCATGCACCGGACAAATACTGAAAGTTGGAGAAAGCGTGAAATATGGCAAAGAATAATTTTCCGCAATCTTTCTGACCAGATTTTTCACCATTTCAATGTCCCAAATTCTTTCCCCCAAGAATCCATGAAGCACCGTTCCTCCTGTATATTTTGTTTGCATTTTTTCCTGCAAATCTAAAGCCTCAAAAATATCTTCTGTGAAGTGAACTGGCAATTGTGAAGAATTGGTATAATATGGCTCTGCACCTTTTGTTCGAACCGCCACATTGTTTGCAAAAATAATTTCTGGATATTTTTCACGATCCTTTCTGGCCAAGCGATATGATGTTCCTTCAGCTGGAGTTGCTTCAAGATTGTACATGCTGCCAGTTTCCTCTTGAAATTTGAGCATTTTCTCTCGCATATGCACCAAAATTTCCTCTCCCAAATCCTGTCCTTCTTTGGTGGTAATATCCTTTCCAATTAAATTTACCAAAGCCTCATTTAATCCAACCAAGCCAATGGTTGAAAAATGATTTGACCAATAAGACCCCTGACGCATTTTGATCGCATCTAAATAAAATTTGGTGTATGGATATAATCCTTTTTCTGTTAGACTTTCTACTAATTTTCTTTTTGTATCAAGACTTTCCTTGGCCACATCCATCAATGAATCAAGTTGCACAAAAAATTCTTTTTTGTTTTTTGCGGCATAACCAATACGTGGCATGTTTATTGTTACCACCCCAATTGAGCCAGTTAGTGGATTTGCGCCAAAGAGTCCTCCACCTCGTTTGCGCAATTCTCGATTGTCCAAACGAAGACGACAGCACATAGAACGAGCATCATCAGGATCCATGTCTGAGTTAACAAAGTTTGCAAAATATGGAATGCCATACTTTGCTGTCATTTCCCAAACAGCATCAAAGCGCTTGTCACTCCAATCAAAATCTTTGGCAATGTTGTATGTCGGAATTGGGAAAGTGAAGATTCGCCCGCTAGCATCACCTTCAGTCATCACCTCAGCAAAGGCGCGATTGATCATGTTCATTTCATCTTGAAATTCACCATAAGTTTCTTTTTGTGGAACCCCACCAATGATGACAGCTTCTTTTGCAAGCATTCCTGGTGCGGTCATGTCCATAGTGATGTTTGAAAATGGTGTTTGAAATCCCACGCGCGTTGAAACATTCATATTGAAAACAAAAGATTGAATTTCTTGTTTAACTTGCTCATAGGTCAATTTGTCATAGCGCACAAATGGAGCAAGAAGTGTGTCAAAATTTGAAAAAGCTTGCGCTCCAGCAACCTCACCCTGCAAAGTATAAATGAAATTTACCATTTGCCCAAGAATTGAACCAAGATGTTTTGCTGGCTTGCAGGCAACCTTTCCAGGCACACCAGTAAATCCCCTGCGAAGCAAATCTTGCAAATCCCAACCACAACAATAGGCAGCAACCAGCTGCAAATCATGAATGTGAATATCACCACTCTCATTGGCAGATCGAATTTCCTTAGAATAAACACGATTCATCCAATATTTAGAACTAACGATTGAAGCGATGTAATTGTTAAGGCCTTGCAAAGAGTATGCCATGTTTGCGTTCTCTTTTACTTGCCAATCTAATTCTTGAATATATTTATCCACTAAACTTACAGCCTCATCCAGAGAGTGTTCTGTTTCGCGAATTTTTCGATGCTGTTCTCGATACAAAATATATGCCTTGGCAGTTTCCTCATAATCCAAAACCATCAGCACACGCTCAACCAAATCTTGCAATTGTTCAATTGCTGGAATTTCACCCTTTTTAAAATTTTTGTTCAGCAATTGCACAACTTTGTCAGCAACTTTTTTGGCATCATCCTTTGTTCCTTCTTTTGTTATTAAAAATGCTCGCTCAACCGCAACTGCAATCTTTTTCTGGTCAAAAGGCACAACCACTCCACTTCTCTTTACAATCTTTTTCACCAAATTCACAACTTTTTTCTTTTCAATCTTTTTTTCTTCCACCTTCTTTTGATTTTTCATATTGTTTTCTCCCCTAAGAGTTATATTTTTTAAAAAAATTTTAATTCAAACCAACCCACGTAAACAGTTTGAATATATTTTATTTTTATCACTGAAAAACAATTGCAACCTTTTCAATATAACACCAATGATACTTGTTTTAGGTGAAAAAATAAAACATATTCAAACTTTCTCAAAAATACAATTTTGCTAAAATATAAATCAATCTTCGACTGACATCTTCTCAACTTCTCTGCGAAAACTTTCAGCTGTCTTGAATGATTTGTACACACTGGCAAAGCGCAGATATGCCACATCATCCAACTCTTTTAATTTGTCTAAAATCATTTTCCCAATTTCCTTGCTTGTGATCTCATTTGATTCTCTGGCCTGAATTTCATATTCAATATCGCCAATTGCTTTTGAAATTTTTTCTTCACTCACTGGTCTTTTCTCCAGGGCCTTGTGCAAACCAACCTCAATCTTTTTGCGATCATACTCTTGTTTTGAGCCATCACGCTTGATAACACTTAATTTCATTATTTCCATTTCTTCATAGGTACTGAAACGCGATTGGCATTTTTCGCATTCCCTGCGTCTACGAATGGCCCTTCCCTCATTGGTGTCGCGCGAGTCCACCACCTTTGTTTCGCTGTGCGCGCAAAAAGGACAAATCATGTGTTTATTAAATTTCCAATTTCCAACTTTAAATTTTCAATGAAATTCAAAATTATAAATTCAAATTTCCAATTTAATTTTTAATTTTTTTGTTTTTGATTTTTTATCGCAAATGCAACAAAAAAAGACATTACAATAAAACTTGACAACTTTTATTTTTCACTTTTTTTGAAACTTGACTTTTTTGATTTTTGTGTACTTTTATACTACATGTTGTGTATTACTAGTTCATTATACCACAAGCCAATAATATGCCAAGCATCCCATTTTAAGCTATTTTTCAAAGTTATGCACAGAAAAAACTCAAAAAAAACAACCCATTTCCATGAATTGTTTTTTTGATTTTAATTTTTTACAAGGCTGTTTCTTGCCATTTTTGAATTGAAATTGGAAGTGGACAATACAATGTTTCACTCGTAGAAGAGCAAGGCACACCACAGTCTGCATTTGCTGGATACGTTGTTCCACCACCGCATGTAGTATCCGTTTTAGCACACATTGGTTTAGCAGTTGTAATTGTTTTTCCTGCTTTATCAGTAGTATTGCAAACAGCGCCAGTTGAAGTCATAGGACAAATATATGAATATACTGGAATGCAAGTCTTTTTTGCCGTGCAACTTGCTGGAGAACCACCGCTTTTTCCGTTGCATGTCCAAGACCAAGGTCCAGATCCTGATACTGCTGGAGTTGAACCATCACCACAGAGACCAACAGGATCAGCTGAAGAAGGAGGGGAAAAAAGATAATCATTGCCTGGATTTGAATATGAACCACAAACTCCATCTACCGGCGAATTTATCCCAACTGTGACACTTTGATTAACAATGGAAATATTCGATGAATTCAAACACTCCATATTGTAAGTTGTTGGTACTGTTATGCCACTAAAAATACTTGAACCAGCTGCTGGATCAGGAGCCCAGCCGAGTATTGAACCATAACTATCTATAAACCTACAAGAGGCAGTATTGGTTGATAACCATGAAATTGTCGAAGACCCTCCCTGATCAACACTAGTCGGAGACGCTGTCAATGAAAGTGTTGGAGTAGTGCAAGATGAATAATCAAGAGTTGCAAGTGAACCAGTACCACTATGACAAGTGCAGTCAACAACATAACCAATACCTGGTGGATCTAGAAAGGTTGCGCAGCTAGCATCTGCAGATTCATATGGTGCAGCAACCTTAGTATTGTTGTACAAACTAGAACATCCTACCCCACAAGTATACTTTTTGTTGGCAGAGCAAGAGGTTCCACTGCAGGTCCAGGACCAAGGTCCAGATCCTGATACCGCTGAAGCTGTGCCAGATGAACAAAAGTTGGCAGTTGGAGCAGAGAGGAAATATTGACCATTTGATGAGCCGCATCCTGATTGAGTTGCAGAGCAACTTGCAGCTGCTCCCCCATATTGTCCAAGGCAACTCCAAGACCAAGCACCAGAAGCTGAAGCTGTGCCAGCTTGGCAAAGATTAGAGGTTGGAGCTGACGGGAATGATTGACCATTAGCAGAACCACAGACACCAGGAATTGGGTCATGACACTCACCACCGCCAGAACTAATAGTGCCATTATCGCATGACATATAAGTAAAGCCAACATTTGAATTTATAGCATTATCAAATTTTCCAGAAAAATTATAGGCCACTTCCATATTTAAGATAACACCACATTGTTTTGGGTTATCAGATGTTCCCCAATAAGAAGAATAGAAAAAACAATTCCTATTTGCATAGCAAGATGCATCTGAACCACCATTTTTTCCAGCACATGTCCAATTCCATGTTCCAGCAAAAGAAACTGGTACCCATGAACCATCTCCACAAAGATTTGAACCTGGTGAATTTAAAAATGATCCACCATGTGATGAGCCACAAGAACCATTGATTTTTTCATAAGCAATACATGCAGTTTCATTGCTTGGACTAGCTACTGTTTTACATCCCCATTTCCATGCGCCAGCAGGAGAACCTGCGACATATGAAACAGCAGTACTTATCTTACTTCCAACAGCACAAAATTCTTGACCCATGATTGGAATTGAAGTTCTCATTGTCCCATCAGCTGAACCACACACTCCCGATGGAACAAGACATATTGAACCAGAAAGGGTTCCACCAGAAGGACATGAAAATCAATTGGAAGTTTTGCTTGTGGGTTATAGCAATCAGCTCCACCACTCATGGGATAACTTATTGCTAGCTCTGGTATTGTACACATAAATTGCCTGTGACATATTGTGAAGCAGTTATTTCCCTGTATTGTCATTCCCCTATAATTTCCAAGACCACATGATCCAATATTAACAGAACAAGATGGAGTTGCATCATAAGCCTTAACACTTCTAGAGTCAAAAATCCCAAACAATATTACAAAACAAAACAATAGTAATACTTTTTTCATTTTCAATATTTTATTTTTATTTAATTAAATAATATCATCCAAAAACATATTTACTATAGCACAAAAAAATTAAAAAACATACAATCCACTCGGTGCTGCTGGTGGACCAGATGGTAAGCAAAGATTGCCTGACGGGTAATCATTTCCAAGACAAGTGTATGTAATAATTGGAGAATAAATACAATAAGCAGTATAAAGTGTCCTATCAGGAGGACAAACATAGGTCTGATCAAGTATCCAAGGATGATCAGCTGCATTTCCAAAATGAGTAGGAGTAAAATATGATTCACAAACTCCGTTTATGTCAGGATTAACACACTCATCTGCAGATAAAAAAGCATTCGAAAAAGCAACTCTACCGTCATGCAAAAGACTTATTCCATAAAAAGCAAATCTTGGCGTACTAGCAACATAGCCGAATAAGATTGGCGTAAAATATGATTCACATACTCCATTTACATCAGGATTAATGCATTGCTGAGTACTCAGTGAGGATAAGGAATTATCACTAAGACTATAGATTGGAACACTGTTAACAAATGACAAAGTTGCGGCATAAGCAGTTGCATAGATTTGACATACTTCACCATTAAAATACTCACAAAAGCCAGCAGTTCCAATATCTTCAGAAGTCAAAGAGCCATCAGCTTTAACGTATATCTTCTTGTCGAAAACTATACCACCAGTTAGTGATGCATTTGCATAACACATGTCTTCAAACAACAGATCGAAACCCTCACAAGAATAATTTGGCGTTGCCAAGTAGCTAGCACTTACTTTTTGCAAAGAAATAAAAAAAGACAAAACAAGAAAGATTGCAAAGTAAGCAGATATTATTTTTTTATTTATTTTCATATTTTAAAAAAGTAAACCATGTCTAATTATAACACAAAAAAACAAGACACAGGAAAATAAATTTCTATGTCTTGTTGATATATTGTAAGCATTTCCAACTCTCTATTTCTCCATTTTTCTTCTAATAAAAGCTGGAATTTCAAGCTCATCCTCTTCAACCTCTTTTGGTTGCTGCTGCACGTTGATTTGACGAGGTTGTATTTTCTCCTCAATGATCATGCGCGGCTCAAGAATTTTTTTGACCGGAAAGGTTATTGCTTCACTGCGTTCTTCAATTTCAATTTCATTTTGTTGTTGCTTTTGTTCAATCGTTTCTTGCAAAACTGGATTTGGAACAACCCTGTTCAAAAAGGCATTCTCTACAACTCTGTCAGCATCAAAACCAGTAGCAACAACGGTAACATGAATTTCACCTTTTTTGACCTGATCATCAACCACTGCTCCAAAGATAACCTTAGCATTTGGATCAACACTTTCCGTGATTATGTTGGCAGCTTCATTAATTTCAAGCATTCCAAGATCACTTGAACCTGAGATATTAAAAAGCACTCCTTTGGCTCCATCAATTGAAAGTTCCAAAAGTGGACTGTTAATTGCAGCGCGAGCAGCCTCCGCAGCTCTATTTTCGCCACTAGCAATTCCGATGCCCATCAAGGCTGACCCTGAGTCTTGCATGATTGCGCGCACATCAGCAAAGTCGACATTAACGATACCAGGCTTTGTAATCAAATCAGAAATTCCCTGCACACCTTGTCTTAAAACATCATCCACGATTCTAAAAGCATTTATCAGAGTTGTTTTCCTATCTATAATTGAAAGTAATTTGTCATTTGGAATTGTGATCAAGGTGTCAACGCGATCGCGAAGATTTTGCAATCCTTCCTCCCCAAGGTTTCTTCTTTGCGCTCCTTCAAAAGAAAATGGCTTCGTCACAACTGCAACAGTAAGTGCTCCCAATTCCTTGGCTGTCTCAGCCACAACTGGCGCTGCACCTGTTCCTGTTCCTCCACCCATACCAGCACAAACAAAAACCATGTCTGCACCCTTGAGCACATCCTGAATTTCATCCCTGTTTTCCTCTGCCGCCTGTCTTCCGATTTCAGGATTCATGCCAGCACCAAGACCCTTGGTAAGATTTTTTCCAATATGCACTTTCTCAGAAGCTTTTGAATGATGCAAGGCTTGAGCATCAGTATTGATCGCAACAAATTCAACCCCTTTAATCTTAGAGTCGATCATTCTACTGATTGCATTGTTTCCTGAACCTCCAACACCAACAACTTTAATCCTAGCAAATGTTTCAATATCAGGCTTTATTTCTGCCATATTTTTACAATGATTAGAGACTTTTTTGTCGCCAAACGATTTATATAAATTAGAAATTTTTGAAATTGCTCCCTTTTTGTTTTTGCCAGACCAATAGGCCCATTTCTTGTTGTTTTTTCTATCCTTAAATTTCTTTCAAATATTAAATTATTCTTAGTTCTTTAATTTAGCATGCGTAAGCGCCTGGTGTCAAGAATTTTTTTTCAAATACGCCTTATTTTATCGGTAATTATGGCAAAAACTTTTTGATCCACTCACTTGCCTTTTTGACTGTATCGCCAGTTCCCTGCTTGAAAACATCCATAGTCTTAGAATTCAGAAAATTTTCACTACTTTGTGGCACGCTTTGAGTGTGATGTCCCCACAAAATCAAACCGCAAACTGTTGAAAACTCTGGGTCATTAACTTTATTGAGCATGCCACCAATTCCAATTGGAAATCCAATCTGTACAGGAAGACCAAGAATTTCTTTAGCCAAATCACCAGAATTTGTCATCTTGGCGCCACCACCAACCAGCACTGCGCCAGCAGGAAGCAGTCCAGCTTTTCCGATCAACTTCAATTCTTTTTGCACCAAGGAAAAAATCTCCTCAAATCTGGCCTCTATTATTTCTGCCACATGATACTTGGAAACAACACCCTCTTCACTTGAATCAATTTGCGAAAGATCAATACCTTCTTTTTTGTTAATATCGCGCGAAAGAGCACTACCATATTCTAGTTTTATTTTTTCGGCAACATCGATTGAAGTTCGCAAACCAATAGCGATGTCATTGGTAATGTGTCCAGCGCCAACTGCAATAATCGCAGTATGAATCAAATCACCTTCCTCATATACAGCAATAGATGTTGTTCCTCCTCCAATATTAATCAAAACAACACCAAGCTCTTTTTGCTTTTTGTTGAGCACTGATTTTGCAGCTGCCAATGGTTCCAGCACGAGATCATCAATTTCAATATTTGCTTGATATGCGCATTTGCTGATATTTTTCACATGCGTGCTACTACTTTCAATAACAAGTGCATCAACTTCAAGTCTAACACCTTTTAGTCCTACTGGATCCTTGATGTTATCCTGATCATCCAGACGATATTTTTTGGCCAATACATGCACAATCTCTCTATTCATTGGCAAAGAGATTATTTGCGCTTCTGAAATAACACGATTGATGTCATCTTCAATAACCTCACCATCAGCTCTTCCAATTGCAATCACACCCTTTGAAGATTGAAAACCAATATCAGAGCCTCCAATATTAAAAACAGCACTCTTAATGTTGATTCCTGACATATGCTCAGCTTTGGAAACAGAGTCGTTGATGGTTTTGATGACATCATCAACATCAGTGATCACGCCGCGCCGTATTCCAAATGAGGGAACACTGCTGACACCAATAACACGAGGGTTTTCCTCATTTTTAAGTTGTTGAGCGATAATTGTTCGAACATTCGTCGAGCCAATATCTATTCCCACAACAATATTATCATTATCCCTAGGCATAATCAGTAACAAAAAATTAAAATAGGCTTTGCCCAATTAATCTTGAAAGTTATTCACGTTTTTTTATTTTTTTTGCAAAGTAAAATAGATTATTCGCAGGAATACTTTACTCACATTATATTATATATGAATTTCACAATTCTTGCAAAACAGCTGTTTTTGTGGCCTAGTAGAAAGAGATAAACACGATCAAATCTCGAAAATATGGATAGAATATTATAACCCCAATCACCACTGAAACTGTGGCTGAAATCAAAACAACAGCTGCCATCAAATCTTTGATCAATCTTGCATAAGGATGGATTCTTGGCTTTAGAATATCCACCACCCTTTCAAAAACAGTATTGGTAAGCTCCCAAATAAGAACCCACATTATCAAAAGCAGCAAAATTATTGCCTCCCAGCTTTTTACATGAAAAACAACGATCAAAAAAATAACAGCCAAAGCAAAAAGTAATTCTATTCTAAAATTTTTCTCATGAGAAATGGCATATTTAATGCCATCAAAAGCATGTCGCAAACTTCGCTTAAATCTTTTTATTTCTTCAATCATAGAATATTTTATTAGAATTTTATTTTTTATAAAAGTTATACAATTAGAGCATGTTCGGATGATTATCATTTTTTTGCTTGCCTTTCATTCACTTCGTTCATACGGAAGCCGCAAAAAAAAACAATAATCATCCAAACAATAACAAGAGCAACGAAGACCATTAAGCAGTAATAATTAAATTAAATTATTATTTATCGATTTTTGTGCAACTTCATTTTGTAGGGAAAACATTTTCTTGCCATGATCAAAACCCAGCAAATGCAAAATTCCATGTGATGTGATATAACTAATGGCAAATTCCAATGATTCACCATCTTCTTTGGCATTTTTTTCAATATAGGCAGGACACAAAATAAGTTCCCCAAGAAAAATCTTTTCATCAATGCAAGCACAAAATTCATCCTTGTCTGAAAATTCACAAAAGGAAAGCACGTCAGTTGGTTTGTCCTTTTTTCTGTATTGCTTATTCAGGGTATGAATTTCTACTTCAGAGACAATAGCAATACTAAGTTCAAGATTCTTTTCGGCCAAACATTTCATTGCTGCTTTTTCAATAGTCCAAGCAAAAACATCTGTAAAAATCTTTTTAGGAAATTTATACAATGTTTGATTATTTATTTCAAGTAGTAATTTCATCTTTTATTTTTTCTCAAGAATTTGTTTTGCAATTTCACGCACAATGTTGCCATCAGCCTTGCCTTTCATTGCAGCCATTGCTTGACCCATAATTTTTCCAAGATCACCAATTGTGGCATTTTCTGCTTTTGCAATTATTTGTTCAACGTTTTTAGTGATTTCTTCAGCAGAAAGCTGAGCTGGAAGATATGGCATCAAAATGTCCAACTCAACCACCTCCTTTTCTGCCAAATCAGGCCTTCCTCCATCATTAAACTGACGAATACTGTCCTGTCTTTGCTTAACTGCCCTTGAAATAACCTCCAAAACTTCTTCATCACTAAGTCCAGTTTCGCGTTTTTGTTTTTCAATTTCACTGTTTTTAATGGCGCTATCCAGCAAACGCAAAGTGTCACGCCTCAAAGAATCACCATTTTTCATTGCTGCTTTTAAATCTGAAATTATTTGTTCTTTTAACGTCATATTAAATATTTTTATAGTATTAATTTTTTGATTCTACTGATTTAAAATTTAAATTTATGCTGATTAAACGAATAAATACTAGCAAAACTAGTATTTATTCGAAAGCTAGCACAAAAAACTAAATTGTCATTTTTCGTTTAATGTTTTTCAAAGCTTCATCATCAAATTTTCCAAGCTTCTTAAGCTTATCGATTTCTTTTCTGATTTTAACTTTATATAAAGCTTCTGTGCGTTTTTCAGTTTTGCTTTTTTCGTCTTTCTTGAATCTTGTTCTTCGGGCACGAACCAAAACACCACTTTGCTGAATACGACGAGAAAATCTTCGCATTAAGCTTTCAGTAGTTTCTTTATCCTTTTTTCTTACTTCAATCATGAAAAACCTCCTTTCTATAGTTAAACTGTTTTTACTTATACAGCCTATCATATTATACATATAATCTCAAATTAGTCAATTCAATAGCTGATAATACAATAATCGAGCAGTAGTCAGTCCTACTTCCATTCCACCTCAAGTGGTCTAATTTCCTCATGTAGCGGTGCTCCACCAATCAAGTGCAAATGAATATGATCAACTTCCTGACCACCATGCTTTCCGGTACGGAAAAGCAGTTTATATCCATCCTTGGCAATATTAAGCTCCTTGGCAATATCCCTTGCCGCTACAATCATATTGCCCAACAATTGGACATCGTCAGGATTAACAATTTCATTAATCGAAAAAATATGTTTTTTTGGAATAATAATAACATGCACCGGCGCAAGTGGCTTAATATCATTAAAGGCAATAATTTCCTTGTTCTCAAAAACAATTTTGGCCGGAGCCTTCTTTTTGCCAATCTCACAAAAAATGCATTCTGGTTGAATATAGGCTACATCTGTAAGCATATTGATTTTTATATTATGCAAATTATTCCTCTGTGTGCAAAACAACTACATTATTTTTTAATATTTTCTTAACTGCAATAATAAGCCTTTGATGATTAACAGTTTCTTGTGTTCCACTGACCATATCTTTAACAATCACGGTTTCATCCAATGCTTCCTTCTGACCAATAATCAAGGTTATTTCCACTCCGAGACGATCAGCCAAACGCAATTGTGATTTCAGTGATCCACGTCCAAAACTTTCTGCAGTCAAGATTCCATTTTTTTGCAATTCAGCAAAAACATTTAGACTTTTTTTCTTAGCCAAATCTCCAAGCTGCGCCAAAAACACTCGTGGTTTTGGCTCAATATACATTTTGGCATGAACTCTCTTCATTTCTTGCACAAGACGATCCATTCCAAGTCCAAAACCAATAGCTGGAGTGTGCTCACCGCCAAGTTCATCAATCAAGTGATCATATCTGCCTCCACCACCAAGAGAATGCTTTTTGCCTTCTTCATCGCCAGACCAAATTTCAAAAACAGTTTTAGTGTAATAACTAAGACCTCGAACCAAGCGAGGATTAATGACGTATGGCAAATCCAATTCATCCAAGTATTCCAAAAGACTCTTGAAATGCACGCGACATTCGTTGCAAAGCCTGTCGATTGATTGCGGTGCAAGAGCTGCCACCTGAATACACTTATCTTCTTTGCAATCAAGAATTCTAAGTGGATTTATTTCCAATCTTTTCTTGCAGTTAATACAAAGCTTTTGTTTTTTTGATTCAAAATAGGCTACTAAAAGACCTTGATATTCCTTTCTGCATTTTGGACAACCGATAGAATTGATTTGGAATTGAATATTTTTAATTCCAATACTTGTTACCACGCGATGTGCCAATTGAATAAGCTGAGCATCCAAAATTGGATCCTGCTCCCCAAAAGCATCGAAGTTTGCCTGAAAATGTTCGCGATAGCGTCCTTCTTGTGGGCGATCATAGCGATACACCGGACCAGTCGAAAAAAGCTTCACTGGCTTTGGAAGAACATTCATCCCATGCTGAATGAAGGCGCGACCAATTCCAGCTGTCAATTCTGGCCTAAGTGCAACCTTGTCTCCACCCTTAGTGGTGAAAATATACATCTCCTTATCAACAATATCGGTTCCCTTTCCAATTGAACGAACAAAAAGATTTGCATATTCAACAGCTGGTGTATCAATTCGCTGATAACCATATTCCAAAGAAATCTTTGAAAAAATACGTCGCAACTGATTCCAATATGGTTGATCACCAGGCAAAAGATCTCTCATTCCTCTTGGTGGTTGTAGCATTATTTCTTCTTGCACTTCCTGGGCCTTGCTTTTGCTGGCAGTTTTAATTCCCACAGCCTTCTTTACGGGTGTTGTTTTTTTTTCCATTTTTTTTGTAGCAATCTTTTTTACAATCTTACCTTTGACTTGAGCCATATAATTACAACAGTTTTAAGGTTTATAAAATTTCTGCTTTTGAAATAGGCCAGGCACGAACCAAAACTTTTCCAATAACATCATCTGCCGGCAAGACTCCCCATGCGCGTGAATCATGAGATGCTTGACGATTATCCCCTAATACAAAATATTCATCTTTCTTTAGTTCAATGTTAGCAGACCCACTTGTCATCAAATTTGCAGGCAAATATGCATGCTCATCCAAAATTAAGCCTTCTGGACTTTTTTCATTATAAACCGTTACTCGCCCCGCTTCAACCTTCACTTTCTCACCGGGAAGTCCAATCACTCGCTTAATGAAAAATTGTTTAGGGTCGCGCGGATAACGAAAAACTACTACATCCAAACGACTCAATTTCTTGAAAGAACCTACAGTGAAAAAATGAGCCATTCCAAAGGGGTTTATGTCAGTTTGCTTGTAACCCAATTCATTAACAATCAAATAATCACCATCTTTGAAATTTGGTTCCATGCTGGCGCCTTGCACAAAAAATGGCTGAAAAAGGAAGATTCTAATTGGCACAATGATAATAATTGCCCAGAAAAAAACCTTGACCACTTCCCAAATAAAACTACCAACTCCATAGAATTCCTCTTCTTCATTTGCAACTGTATTATTTTTCATATTTTCCATATTTAAATATACGCACAGGATAATTTATTTTTTATTTTAAACACAGCAATAATACCACGTATTTCAAGCAAAAGCAAGTGGTGTTTTTCAGCTTATTGGAGCTATTTTTTGACATTTATGACCATTTTAAGGTAAAATATGTAAATGGATGGAATCAGAAAAAAAATGCCGCCAATACAAAAAAAAGAGCCTATTTATGCCAATAAACATGAACCTCTTTTTGAGCAAACACAGTCAAGCATAAAAGTTTCAGAAAAATCGCCAATAATGAATTTTCCAAAAAATCCAGAACTATACATTCCAAGAGAGCAGACGATTGTCGCAGAAAAGCATGAACAAAAATTTCAAACCAGACAACTTGCAAAAAAAATCATTCTAACAACACTAGTGATACTTTTGATGAGCGCAATTGTTTTTGCGGCTTTTTTTCTTTGGAAAACATACGCCACCACAAAAAAAATGAACGACACCGGCAAAGAAACATCATTGACGCAAGATGTGAAAACAATTTTGGCGCCGATTATTCCAACGGAAAATAAATATCTCTTGGCAGGAGAGGAATCAGGGCGCGTTAATATTCTTTTGCTTGGAGCCGCTGGAGAACACAAGCCTGGCGGAAATCTCACAGACACCGTTATGGTGATGAGTATCGACACTAAAAACAAAAAGGTTGCCATGCTCTCACTCCCAAGAGATTTGTATGTTTCAATTGGATCATCAAATTCATTCACAAAAATAAACAGTCTCTATAAAATAAGCCTCAATGCCGGAAAAGGAACAGATTTGATCAAGGAATCTGTAGAAAAAATAACCGGTCTCACTATCAATTATTACGTCACGGTTGATTTTGATGCTTTTGAAAAAATCATTGATAATATTGGAGGAATCAATGTTATGGCCGAGCGAGACATTTATGATCCAACATATCCCGGACCAAATTATAGCTACGAAACTTTTTCATTGAAAAAGGGCTTTCAAAAACTTGATGGAAAAACGGCCTTAAAATATGTGCGCGAGCGTCATGATGACCCAGAGGGAGATTTCGGAAGAGCAAAACGTCAACAACAAGTCATTCAAGCAGTCAAAAGCAAATTGTTTTCCATGCAAACAATGTTCAATGTGATTGCCATTAGCAATGTTTTGGATACACTTGGGGATAACATCAAAACAGATATGTCCTTTGTTGATTTGGAAAAATTCATTGGATTAAGTAAAACTGTTGACACTCAAAATATCAACAATGTTGTTGTTGATGCTTGGAAACCAGAAAGCCTTTTGAAAGTTTCTCATGTGATGCTTGGAAATGATCGCGCTTTCATTTTGGTTCCACGCGTTGGAAATTATAGTGAAATCAAGGATGTTGCACTTAACATCTTTGATCAAGCAGAATTAAAAAAACGTCACGAAGAAATTATCAATGAAAATGCCAGCATCGCAATTGTCAACAATAGCGGAGACAAAGAACTTCCAAACAAAGTAAAAAAGCTCTTGAGCGAAAAACTGGACATCAAGGACATTAAAACAATTCCAAGCAGTTTTACAAACATCCAAAGCAAGACTACTATTAATAGCAATGCTGACAATGAAAAAATATTCACTCTTGATGAGCTGATCAAAAAACTTCCTGCCACCCTCTCGCAAGATTCGACTGCCAGCACTGATAGTACTGAGGACATTATCATAAACCTTGGCAGCGACCTGATTGAAACATATAAATACGAGGAAGACAGTATTGAAGATTTTAATAAGGCGCAGGACAGTCAGGAAAATATTGATTTTACAAAAAATAATTAACAATCAAAAATCTGCTATGAAATTAATACTAGGACTTGGAAATCCAGAAGACAAACATATAAACAACCGACACAATGCTGGTTTTATTGTGCTTGATGAAATTTCCAAAAAATTAGAATTTCCAAATTTTGAAAATAACAAAAAATTCGAGGCGCAGCTTTGTGAAAAAAATATTGCTGGCGAAAAAATAATCTTGGCAAAACCTCAAACATTCATGAATCTTTCTGGAAAAAGCGCGCTGGCAATTTCAACTTTCTATAAAATTCCAATTGAAGACCTTATCATTATCCACGATGAACTGGATATTGATCTTGGCAATTTCAAAATATCCGAGGACTCTTCTGCTGGTGGACACAATGGAGTGACTTCCATTTTTGAAACTTTTGGCAGCCAAAAAATAAAACGCATTCGCATTGGCATTGAAGGTGCTCAAAAAAAATTAACTCGAAAAATTCCTGGCAGTGACTTCGTGTTACAAGATTTTTCACAAGAGGAAATTGATGTCATAAAAAATCTTGCCGAAAAGATTATCCCACAAATACAAAAATAAAAATGAAACATCTAAATGCACTGAACAAAATCCCAGGACTTGGCAGTAAAAAATTAAAACTGCTAATGAGTTTTTTTTCCAGCTCAAAAGATGCTTGGGAAGCAAACTTTGACCAACTACTTCTTTCTGGCATTCCTAAATTGTTAGCAGAAAAAATTGTTGCCGAGCGTCCAAACATAGACGTTGATGCTGAGTGGGAAAAATTAGAAAAAGAAAACATCATTGCAGCCTCAATTCATGATCCAAATTATCCAGCATTGCTCAAGCAAATTCCAGATCATCCATATCTTATATATATGAAGGGAGATTTGTCTTGTCTTGACTATCCCCTAGTTGCAATTGTTGGATCTCGCAAATTAACTGAATATGGAGAAAGGGTGGCCAATGGTTTTGCCAGAGATCTTGCACGCAATGAAATTTGCGTTGTCAGCGGCCTTGCCTTTGGAGTTGATGCAAAGGCTCATCTTGGAGCACTTGGAGCCAAGGGAAGGACAATTGCGGTGCTTGGCAACAGCTTAGACGAAAAAAGTATTGCACCGAGAAGCAATTTCAATTTGTCGCAAAATATAATCAACAATGGCGGACTACTTGTTAGTGAGTTTCCAGTTGAAACATCAGCCAATGTTGGAACTTTCCCAGCCAGAAATAGAATCATGGCGGGCATGAGTCTTGGAACCTTGGTCATTGAAGCAGCACAAAGAAGCGGGAGCCTGATTACTGCTAATCTCACTCTTGATTATAATCGGGAGGTTTTTGCTGTGCCTGGCTCAATTTTCTCACCACAATCAACTGGGACAAACATGCTAATCAAAAATGGAGCAAAGCTGGTGACCTCGATCAATGATGTTTTGGAAGAATTGAGACTTAATAATAACAAAACAACCAAAATTCAAGAGGAAAAAATGCCAAAAATCGAACTGACCACCACAGAAAAAAATGTTTACAAAATTTTGACCCATGAAGCACTTCACATTGACAGAATAACAAAACTGACTAAACTTGATACATCAACGATTTGTTCAATCCTGGCTATATTAGAGATAAAAGGAGCAATAAAGAACGTTGGAGGACAGAACTATATACTCATCTAAATAAATTTTTAATTTCCAATTTTAAATTTTAAATTAATTTTTAATGCATTAATTTTCCAATGTTTCAATCACTCAATCATTAAGATTTAATTTAAAATTTAAAATTCATACTTCGAAATTAAAATTAAAAATTTTCAAGCATAACGTAAAAATCATCAATTAACTAATAACAGAAAATATCAATGAAACTAATTATCGTAGAGTCCCCCACCAAAGCAAAAACAATTACCAAATTCTTGGGCAAAGATTTCGTGGTGAAATCTTCTTTTGGTCATGTTCGCGATCTGCCAAAAAGTGGGATGGGAATTGATATTGAACATGACTTTTTGCCAACCTATGAAATTCCGGACAAAGCCAGACTTAAGGTTGATGAACTTTTGAAATTTTCAAAAAAGGCTGACGAGGTTATTCTAGCTTCCGATGAAGACCGCGAAGGAGAAGCTATTGCTTGGCACTTGGCAACCGCACTTGGCCTTGATGACAAAAACAAAAAACCATATTCTCGCATTGTTTTTCATGAGATCACTAAAACTGCTATTGAAAATGCTCTCAAAAATCCACGCAACATTGATTTGAACCTGGTTGATGCACAACAGGCCCGCAGAGTTTTGGATCGTTTGGTTGGATATGAACTTTCACCATTTCTTTGGAAAAAAATTCGCCGAGGCCTAAGTGCTGGACGTGTGCAGTCAGTTGCTCTTCGTTTTATTGTTGAAAGAGAAAGAGAAATTCAAAAATTTGAATCTGAAGAATTTTGGACCATCAATGCCAAACTGCAAAAAACTGGAGTAAAAGAAGAATTTGAAGCTAATTTACTGGAGCAAAATGGAGAAAAAATCGAACAAACAATAACCTTGAAACTTTTTACCGGTGACTACAAAACCAAGAAAAGTATTATCAAAAATAAAAAGGAAGCTGAAAAAATAACCAAGGAACTTACTGGCGCAAAATACCAGGTACTTTCAGTTGAGACCAAAGAGACACTGCGCAATCCATCAGCACCATTTACTACTTCAACATTGCAACAAGCTGCGATTTCCAATTTTGGATATTCAGCCAAACAAACCATGATGACTGCTCAAAAACTATATGAGCAAGGATACATCACCTACATGCGAACGGACAGTATGAATCTTTCTCTTGAATCGCTAGTAAGCGCGCGCAAGATTATTGAAAAAGAATTTGGAAAAAAATATTCTCTAGAAAGTCCGCGTTATTTCAAAACCAAGTCAAAAAGCGCACAAGAAGCGCATGAAGCAATCAGGCCAACAGATCCAGGAAAAACACCAGAAGAATTGTCATTAGTTTTAGAACCAGGACAATTGAAGCTATATCGCCTCATTTGGAACCGCATGATTGCTTGTCAAATGCAAAGTGCCAAACTAAATTCAGTCAAAGCTGATGTCGAAGCTACAGCAGCAAAAAACAATTATCTTTTGCGAGCAGCTGGTTCAACTGTTATTTTTGACGGATTTTTGAAAGTATATGCGCAAAGGGCAGCTCAAGCTGAAACATTTTTGCCTGAACTCAAAAAGGGCGACAAATTGAGTGCAAGTGAGATTATTCCTACTCAAAAATTCACTTCAGCTCCCCCGAGATATAATGAAGCAAAACTGGTTAAGGCTTTGGAAGAAAATGGAATTGGAAGACCATCAACTTATGCTCCAACAATATCAACAATTATTGATAGAAAATACGTTGACAAAAATGAAGACAAAAGATTGTTTCCACTTGAAATTGGCTTTCCTGTTAATGATCTTTTGGTTGAACACTTCCCTGTCATTGTTGGAGTTGATTTCACTGCCAATATTGAAGAAGATTTTGACAAAGTTGCTGACGGTCAAAAAACTTGGGTGCCAGTTATTAGGGATTTCTATGAACCATTTCACAAATTACTTGCAGAAAAAAATGATAGCGTTAAAAAGGAAGATTTACTAGAAAAACTTGATCGACCATGTCCAACTTGTGGTGCTGATTTGATCATGAAATTTGGACGTTTTGGAAAATTCATTGCTTGTGCAAACTATCCAACCTGCAAATATACTGAAAAAACAGATTCTGAAAAGAAAGAAGATGAGGAAAATTCAGGAATAGTTTGTGACAAATGTGGAAAACCAATGCAAGTTAAGCGTGGACGCTTTGGAGCATTTCTTGGTTGCAGTGGATATCCAGAATGCAAAAACATCATGAAAATCGAGCAAAAAACCGGAATCAAATGTCCGAAATGCCTAGAGGGAGATGTTATTGCTAGAAAATCAAAGAAAGGCAAAATGTTTTATGGTTGCAACAAATATCCTGATTGCGATTTTGTGATGTGGAACAAACCAACTGGAGAAATGTGCCCAATGTGCAAGCAACCACTTGCCTTTGCTGCCAAAGGAAAAATCAAATGTCCAAACAAGGATTGTGGCTTTGAAAAAGATGGAGAATAAATAAAACATTAATCCATGAGCATTTTTTAAGACGTTAACCGTGAATACAAGCTCGTAATAATATTGTTTTTTGCGACTTCCGTTTGAACAAAGTGAACGAAAGGCAAGCAAAGAAATAATATTATCACGAAGCTTTGCAATCAAGGAGATAATTAATTTCTTTTCGCCTATTTTATTTTTAGGCACGTCATTGGTCGAAATCTATGACCAATGACTCTTGATTACTGTCGTAGCTAGCGGCCTAAAAACAAAATAGGCTCACGAAATTAATATACATTGAATTATTTCTATAAAAAAATCAAAGCAATTGCTTTGATTTTTTGTTTTATTTTTTCACTAGAATTTTGCCCAACCAAAGATGTCTGTGAAGTTTCCAATGATGATTTGAATAATATTTTCTTTGCGCCGCGGTGTGAGCAGTGCAAAATCATTTGAAATTCCTTCATTTCCAGAGACGTCAACTGATTTAACCCTGAAATTATACACCGTGCCAGCTTTGAAAATTGTTACCACTCCCACGTGATTAGTAGTCAAGTTATCAGAGATTTTCATTTCTTTTTCTTCGCCATTTCTACCTTCTTTGTAAAGAATACTACTTGTTGATTGCTCATCTGTTTTCCAGGAAATGATCGATTGAACCTTGTCTGCTTGTGTGAGCGCATTGTCTGTTTTGATGTTGTCAATTCTTGGTGGATTCTCATCTTTTCCAGTGGTCAAGTCTTGCGCCTTGATTGTTGCCTCTGTTCCCTGTTCATCTTTAGCAGAAATTGAGATTGAAAAAGTTGTACCCTGATTCAAATTGATCAATTCAATCTTGTGCTCAGTGGCAAGATTACGAGACCCTTGCGATCCAGTTGTTGCACTATCACGCACATCAGTATAAGTTACATTAGCATCCGTTGGAACGTCTGTCCTAAATGAAACAATTGCACCATGCTCACTGATATCATTAATTGAAATATTAGTAATTTTTGCCGGCGATTTTGGTTCAAAAGTTTGATCAGATGAAGAAAAATATTTGCCATCAACATCCTTCCCCTTAACTCTGTAATGATAAGTTATTCCTTGATTTAGTGATGATAGTTCAATTTGATGATCAGTTGTTTGCGATTTGTTTTCCTTGATTTCGCCATAGCTAGTAGTTAGTCCATATTCAACTATTGAACTTGTTTCGGTGCTAGTTTGCCAGGTTATGATTGCTTGACCAAGAGCAGTTGATTGAGCCTTGATTGATGAAAGTGATGATGGAGCATCGGTTTGAAAAGATGATTGCGATGATTGTGAAATATTTCCAACTGCATCAGTAGAAGAAGCCACAAAAATATATTTTGTAGCAGGAATAAGACCACTGACCAGCACACTGTGTTTTGTGGAATAATTTGCAACATCCTTGTTGACAGTTCTATCGGAAGCACCGTTTTCATCAGTATTAATGATGCCATAGCCAACATTTGAACTTGCCTTTTCATCACTGTCCCAACTTATTGTTGCACTTTCTCCAGTAATACTGCCAACTGAAATATTGGAAAGAACTGGCGCAGTCTTATCCCCAAGTGCACCTGCACCAGCTGCGGTATACAATTGTTCTTTGGTGGTAAAATCTTTTTCGCCAGAAAAAATCGTTGTATCAAGATTGTCCTTACAAGTAACTTTGTAGAAATATTTCGTATTAAACAAGAGTCCATTAAGCTGAATTCCATGCACCACATTAAAAACATCTTCAGATTTTGGAACAGCATCATAAATTCCAGCCGAGCTTCCATATTCCACAAAACACTTTGCGGCTTGATCTGATGAGAAAGCAATCACTGCGGCAACATCAGTCAATATTGATGGATTTGGATCAGCAAAAACAATTGAAGAAAGTGGACTATGTGCAAATTCAGCATCCTTTAGTGTTTTAAATGTTTGTTCTGCGCTAGTGTCAACATTGCCATTAATGTCAGTCACCTGGATGTCATAGATATAATCTTTGTCGGGAGTCAGACCTGATAGAAAAATTCCATGCGAACGATCAAAGGTCGTGATATTTTGCACAATATTTTTTGAAGTTTTTCCATAACTAATTTTTACTTTAGCTGACTCATCAGTAGTAAAAGTGATGACAGCCGCATCTTTGCTAACATAAGCAGTTGTTAGATTTGAAATCACTGGAGCAGTTGAATCTTGAGTAGTTGTTAGTTCAAAAAAGTTTCCTCCATTTTTATCAATAGTTTCATTGTTGCTTGAATCTTTCGAGGCAACTTCGAAATAATATTTGGTGTTTTCCAAAAGTCCAAACAAAGTTATTTGATGATTTTTTCCAGAAGCATTGTCAGCCAAACTTTGAGGATTAATCAAAACTCCACCGGAAATAGTTTCAGAATAATTAATTTTTGCATCAGCATTAATATCTGTCTTCCAAGAAATGGTGGCGTCATTGTTGTTGACCTGTGTGATGATCACATTTGAAATTTTTGGACCAGCAAGAGTGGTGAAGGAAAAGTCTCCAATTGCATTTGAACCAGGATTTAAGCCTTCAACTTGACCAAGGTTATTCATTGGATCTCTTGATTTTACCTTAATGTTGTAACTTGTTTCTGGTGTTAGATTTGAAAGTATCACGGAGTGAGTCATTACCATCGAACCAATTCCATATTCTGGCAAAAATGAGGTGTCGGGAGAATATCCCACGATAGAATCAGAAAGTTCATCAGTTGTCCAAGTAATTTCCGCCGTGGTTGGGGTGATGTTCGAAATCGAAACATTGGTGATTGTTGGCGGCGTGGTGTCTGTGCCACCTTGTCCATTTGGAATGTCAGAAACCGTGTCTGAAAATGCTGATTTGTTGCCAGCCAAATCTTTAGTAAGCGCGCGATATGAATACAGGATTGAAGTATTAAGATTGTTATCCATATAGAAATTGGCAAGACGATCTGTTTGTTGTCCAACATTTGCAAAACTGCCAGTATCCTCTTTTCTCTCAATTTGATAGGAATCAAAACCTGTGCCAACTTCAGCTGGAGAAATCACGCTCCAAGCAATAAACTCTCTAAAATCAGCAGCAGCAGAATTTGAAACATCAAAATATACCATGTTTTTTGGTTTTTGAGGTGTTGTGGAACTCGTTGTTGCAAAATTCCCTTTAGCATCAATGACTTTCAAATATACCGTGGATGGATCAGAGGTCATGGTTGGCCAATTTTTGCTGGCAGCAAAAGATTCAGCAGTGGCATCATGAAAATCTGCAAAATTGGAAACCAGCATTTGATAGGTTGAATCATCAGCAGGTACAGCAATGGACAATCTCTTAGTGGATCCATCAACCGTCAAAGAAACGTTGGCTGGATTCTTGGTATCAAGAATAAAGATTGGAGAAATTCCATAGGCCAAGTTGTTGGCAGCCTCATTGTCATCAACCTTGATTCTAATTTTCATGTTGGCATTATATACGCCATTGTAATCTGTTTTTGCATTCCAAGTGGCAGTATAAGTTGAAAAACTTCCCTCTTGTACCGCCACAGATCCAAGACTGCCACTTGTTGCAACGGCATTTGTCCATGTCTCACTTCCATTTGATGAGCAATTTGCTGTGCAATATTGCAAAGTTGAATTTACAAAACCATTTAGATTTCCCGTGGTAGTGTCTTGGTCTCTGACATCATATGAAATTGAAACTATGCCATCAGTATTTTGCACGCCAGTCACATTTTGAAGTTCAGGTGGAGCGTTGACAACATAGGTTGCCTGCACATCAGAAAGAGTTGGAGTGGCTGTTCCATCTGAATGCAGGATTGCTTTGTATTGAATAAACTTGTCATTTGACCCATCAGAAATTGCAGTTGGCATTATGGTTGCTCCAGTTGGATCAGAAAATTCAGTGCCGCTTGTGCCATCTGGCCCCATCCAAGAAGTCCAAGTGTTTCCATCTGCTGAAGTCCTGGCTTGCATCGTCACTGCAGTGTTGGCATCAACTATTTGGTTCCAAGCAAGTTTGGCAAAAATATTAGCATTGTCAGTTGTGTTGTATGAAGATGAAATCAATGAGGCAGCTGCTGGATATGAAGTGTAGCCAAGAGTGATGTCATTCAAGCTTGGGGTGTTGGTTGAGTCTGAAGTGAAAGATGTTTTGTATTTAACATAGCGATTAGCACCAAGTGAACTTGGAGCACCTTCTTCGTCGGCACCAATGTCCCAAGTGTCGTTGCGGTATTGCCCATCAATGTCAGCTGAAAAAGGAAAATTCACATCAGCGGAGAGATTTGTTCCGGCGTTTTTGGCGGCAGTGTCAGAAGGAGAAAGGTGGAAATCAAAATTAGCAGCATCGATGAATTGTACGGTTTTATTTCTCAATGCGATGTTTGGTGAAGTTGCATCTTGTGAAATATTATTAACCGATGCAACATTAAACGATCCAGAATAATCAGCAACATTACCATTTGCAATATTATTTTTAAGAACTGCCCCATTACTAGCAAAGCCAGTAGTACTACCATAAACACTATTATTGAAAATATAATTAGAAGAACCAGAATTATTAAATATACCAAATGAACCAGTACCAATAAAATTATATATTATATTATTATAAATTTTTACATTCATTTGCCCATATCCACCAGCACTTAAATTTATACCAGTACTGTTTGACTGATTAACCAATGTTCTGATTATATTATCAGAAACGTTAACATTTTGAACAAGTGATGAAGCAGAGTCCACCAAAATACCTCCGCGATAAGCCTGATTAAATCCATATTCCAGCATTAAACCGTCAATTACTACATTACTTATATTGATCACCATTGGAAACACAGCAGCGAATGATATTCTGATTGAATATTTCAAATTATCCCACTTCCCCGCATGCCGTTGACTCTGATTAGCCTCACTAGAAACATTGTTTGGAGTATAAATTTTAATAAAATTATTAACCCCAGTAGTATAGCCAGAAACAGCAACTGCGGTGGTGTCCGCGCCAGTGTCATAATAGCAAGGAAGATTGAGTTGATAATTATTAGTCACCAAATCAGTTGTGTTCAAAAAGTTTGCACCCGATGCTCCAGTGACAGCAGCACTCAATGACGAAAAAGCATGGGCAATAGAATTTACAGTTTGACTTGTCACATCAGCTGGCACAGCGCCAAGCTTGGTGACAACTTTCCATTGGGTTGTGGAAATTTTTCCAGCAATATAGACCACGCTAGAAGCGTTGTATGTGATTTTGTCCCCCACTCCCATATTGGTGGCAGTTTGCGCTACCGAAAAAGTTGCAACTCCACTTGTAATGCTGATTGTTGGAGAGCCAGTTTTATGGTCGAGTGTGTTTTGACCAACTGAATAATAAATCGGAATTCCACTTTGATTCTGACCAATGTCAACATAGTTCCAAGTTGCATTGTCATTATTGACAGCAATTTGAGTTTTGATGTTTGTGCCAGCAGTGGTGTTAGCATTCAGAGTTATTGAAGAAATGTCAGCCTTCACTCCAAGATCAACTGAGTTCGATTCAAAAATTCCACTTGTTTTGAAAATTGGTGAACTGGCTTGCCATTCATCAGCTCCAATGTCCCAACTGTTGGCGCCAGTTAGACGATGGTTTCCATCAATGTCAGTTTTGAAAGTGGCTGACAAATCTGCACCAGCATTTTTTGCAACAGATCCCGGCATCAAATGCAGATCAATGAGCGATGAATCAGTAGAGACAAACTTAATATCAGCAAGTGTTTGATTGGTTTTTGAATTGGTGCCAGGCGCGGTGGCGTCGGAGGAGATATTGTTATTTTCATATGCATCACCCCTTGTTCCACCCAAAAATGTAAAGCAAGTGCCCGTCGTGCAATTAGCCGTTATGTTATTTTTTTCATAAACAATCTCATTACCACCAGATAAACGAATAGAATAGTTAAAATTTGAATTCCCTAAAATATTATAAACGGTATTATTATAAATATTATCATACCGACCAGAGTTAATACCCCAGCCAATATTTGAATTGGTAAAATTATAAATAATATTATTATAAACTACTGGATTCTCAGTTGAATTATCAGCTGGCATACCAATTCCGTATACTCTAGTAGATACGCCCTGTCTAGGATTATATATTAGATTATTTGCAACAATTCCTCTAAAGCCTATATTAATCGCATATCGTGGTTGATTATCATCTGTACCCCAATTCGTAATTTCGAATCCGTCAATTATGGTATATTGATTACTAACAGAAATAATATTTGAAGCCACCGCACCTGGTGAGATAATAACACCTGTCCCAGCCACCCCCCAATGCCGGCTCCTTGGCTCCACAGTAAGCCACATGTAATGATTAGCATCAACAGTTGAGCCAGCAATATTAACCCCATCGGTAAACACTGAACATTTATATGCCTCACCCTTTTCAACTATCCCAGTCGTAGTAATTACAGATAAAACAGTAGCCTGTGCGCCTGATGTTTGCCCAACTACAACCTCACCTTGTTGAAAATAACCGGTAGTAGGATTTTCAGTTAAATATTTTTCATTTGCAGTTGCTGTGTTGTGCTCTTTTGTATAAGTTCCCTGATTTCCTGATGTTTGCCCTATTATAACTTCATCGGCAGTAAAAATACCTATTTGCCCACTAATCTTATACACACCTCGATTTGTCAAATTTCCACTTCTCCACCCCACCCAATTCTGCAATGTCGCAAAATCCATACCCACACCAGATCCAATTGATGAAACATGTACATAAACAGCACCCACATCATCAGCTCCAATATCCCAAGTTCCAGCTCTTATATCACCATCAATATCTGTCGATATTGGCAAATTTGCATCAGCCGATAAATCCACTCCAGCATTCTTGGCGACAGTGTCATTAAATTCCAAATGGAAGTCTTTATTTGCCGCATCGACAAATGCGACTGCTTTATTCCTAAGCGCAACATTTGGCGAGGTTGCATCGTCAGAAATATTGCCAGCAGAGGCAGCCGAAAATGTTCCAACATATTCAATGCCAGTTGTTCCATTGACAATATTATTCTTTAAAACTGGAGTAGAATTTGCAACAAAAAATCCACCACCCACATTATACAAGGTGTTGTTGTAGATATATGCATTATTACTCGCATAAATACCATAATTACTTACAGTTGTAGTTTTCCAGTCGTATATTATGTTATTAGAAATTTTTACATTAATTCCAATCGGCGCCCTAGCATCAATACCAGCATTGTATTGACTACCACCAGCACAATTACTTGTTATGAGATTTGAATCAATTATGATATCACCATTACTACCGGTTATAGCTTTTGCATTAATACCGTTTAAATAATCACGGTTGTTTCCTATTCTTTTTATCTGCAAACCAATGATTTTCACATAATTTGTCGAGATATCAATAGTTCCTATGCCACCAGTATTAGAGGTATATTGAATACTATACTTCCCATCATCCCACTTTCCCCGATGCCTTTCTCCAAGTGGCACATTAATTTCCACATAATGCGTAGCATCAGTTGTCCAGCCAGCAATTGCAAGTGGTGTAGTGTCTGGTCCAACGTCATAATATGGCAAAGCCCTTTCCACAGCATTGCGCGCCACCAAATCTCCTTGCCTGCCAGCTTCCCAAGCAGCAAGGTCAGAGTACCATCTTCCTACTGAACCAACACCAGAAGCTGGCGAGCCACCATTGCCCTCTGAATCAATAACTAAAAGTCTAGGCGTTGTGTTTGAAGGATTGAGTGACAATACTTTCCAAGGTTTTCCAGTTGAATCAACAAATTTATCATTCTTAAAAATTCTAGAAAGATTTGGTGTGCCAGAAAGAACCAATAGCCATGGTCCAGCTTGATTGACAGCTGTCACAGTCAGTGAAACATTAGCCAAATGACCAACGGTATATTCATTAACCGAAAGATCTTTGACAATTGAAAGAGAAGCTGAATTTCCCGTACCAAGTGTTTCTGTGTTAGTTTTTGTGCCAGCATTGAAATCAGCTTCAGTTGTTTGGGTCACTGCTTGTGTGATTTGTTGCAATTGCAAATCATTGCCACCATTTGCCAAGGCAATTCCGGCATCCTTGCTTTGAAATTCACTCCAAAGCGTTTGATTGGAATTGTGCACAGCAACATTAGCACTTTGTGTTGCCCAAGAAGTTTGTGCGAAATGAAAAGTTGCACTGTGAGTGATTCCTCCTGGAAAAAAAACTTGAATGGCAATTATTGCCAGGAAAATTGAAAAAGCAGTGGAAGAAAAACTGTAGGTGAAAAGTTTTACTTTTTTTTGATAATTCTTAAGATGAGAATATGAGTTAAAATTAAGATTAGACTGTGAATTTAGATTTTTTTCTGCTTTTATTTTCGCAATTCGAAGATGATTCTCTGCAGCTGATTTTGAAAGCAAGTGCCAATGATCTTGCAAAAAAACTGCAATTTTTTGAACTGAAAATGTTTTCTTGAAATTAAATCTATCCCAAAATTTTCTTTCAACATTAAGATCTTTTAATCTTGTTTTCACAGCCTCTTTTGCTGGTTCAATTTTTGGGTTTTTTTTAATTCTTTCCATGACCAAATCCTCTCACCTGGAAAGTTTGTTTTTTGATTGTTATTTGTTTTTTTCCTCGAAAAAAGGTTCACTTTTTTGTTTTCAAAATATATTCATCCAGCAGTAGAAATTGCACACTTCTATCGAATCTTTATGGGGTTATTATATCATATCTTGAGGGAGGAGTACAGGATGGAAAAGTGGACAACTTTTTCTTTTTTTTAAGCTATTTTTTTGACTTCTCCTGCTTGCAAAATAGTGCTTATTTTCCTATACTAAAAACATACAAATAACATTGAAGATGGTAGCCGTTCTTTCACCACAAGCTCATACGAATATTATTTTTTTGCGGCTTCCGTGTGAACAAAGTGAACGAAAGGCAAGCAAAAAAATAATATTCATATGAAGCTCCAAAAAAAGACATAAACAAATAATTTTAACAAGCATGAATGAATTAGGATTAAACGACATTCTCAAGGCGCTTCGAACCAAGCCTTCTGACCAAAGAATAAAAGTCATCACTTTGGCTTATGAATTTGCCATGGAGGCACACAAGGGGCAATTGCGTCGTTCTGGAGAAGACTATTTCCAACATCCTATTTCTGTTGCAATAATCTTGGCACAACTTGGCATGGGCGGAAAAACAATTACAGCTGGCCTTTTGCATGATGTGCCCGAGGACACCAGTGCAACACTTGCTGATGTTGAGAAAAAATTTGGCAGCGAAATTGCTGCCATGGTTGATGGTGTGACCAAATTGGGAAAAATAAAACTGCGCGGCTCACATGAAGAATATTTTTTGGAAAATTTGCGCAAGATGATTCTTGCTATGGCTTCTGACATTCGAGTTGTCATCATCAAACTTGCTGATCGTTTGCACAACATGCGCACACTCGAATTCAATCCACCAGACAAACAGCAACGCATTGCCAGGGAAACAATGAAGGTTTTTGCCTCCATTGCCAACAGACTTGGAATGGGAGAAATAAAATCACAATTGCAAGATCTGTCTTTTCAATATTTGGACCCAGAAAATTACAAACTAACAGCACAGTTGGAAGAAACTCACTACAAAGAAAAAGAAAAATACGTCTTGCAAGCAATCAAGGAAATTGAGATTGAAATGAAAAAAGAAGGAGTTGCTATCATTGAAACAAGCGGGAGAGCCAAGAGTCTGTTCAGTCTTTTTCAAAAATTGCAAAAACATGACATGGACATCACCCAAATTTATGACTTGGCTGCAGTGCGCATCATTGTGCAAGAAGTGACTGATTGTTATGAAACACTAGGAATCGTGCATAAAAAATATCGCCCCATGATCGGGAGAATCAAGGATTACATTTCACTTCCAAAACCAAATGGATATCAATCAATCCACACTACGGTTTTTGGGCCAGATGGAAAAATCATTGAAATTCAAATAAGAACACAAAAAATGCATTCTGAAGCTGAATTTGGAATCGCTTCTCATTGGCTTTACAGTGAAAGCAAGAAGAAAAATTGGAAAGATTATATTTTCAAAAAGAAAAAAAGTTTGCCCGAAAAAGAAATTGAATGGGTCAAGCAACTTCGCGAATGGCAAAATGAAATCGGTAGAGACGATGAAGAATTCATGCAAAGTTTGCAAATTGATTTTTTCAAAAATCACATTTTTGCCTTCACGCCTATGGGCGACATCATTGACTTACCAGAAGAAGCAACTCCGATTGATTTTGCCTATGCAATTCACGGTGAAATAGGAAATCATGCCACTGGCGCAAAAATAAACAACAAAATGGTGCCACTCGATCAACACATCAAAAACGGAGAAGTGGTTGAAATCCTAACCTCCAAAGATCGCAAAACACCAAATGCTGATTGGTTGAAATTTGTGAAAACATCAGTTGCAAAATCACACATCAAAAGAGAATTAAGAAAAGAATAAAAAGTATTTTGATGCTCATAAAATAAAAAATCTTTCAAGTGAAAGATTTTTTATTTGTTTTGATTTTATCTATTGAACGATTTTTCCCAACAGAGAACTAAGATCTTCTTGTGAGTAATATTCAATCACAATCTTTCCCCCATCGCCAGCTTTGGAAATTTTCACCTTTGTTCCTAGCTTTTCAATCAGATTATTTTCCATTTCTTTTGTTTGCGGATCAATATTTTTGTGTCTTTCGTATGATTTTACTGAAACTTCTTTGGCTTTTTCTTCAACCTGTCTTACAGTCAAATTGCTTTTCAAAATCAATTCATACATCGCTCTTTGTTTTTCTGGATTTGAAAGTGACAAAATTGCCTTGGCATGACCTTCGGTGATTTTTTGTTCAATCAAACCTTTTTGAACTTCAATTGGCAATCCCAAAAGACGCATTTTGTTTGCCACCAAGCTTCTTGATTTACCCATTTTTGTTGCAATTTCTTCTTGACTCATCTCCCAATCGGCTGCCAGTTTTTGATATGACATCGCCTCTTCAATTGCGTTCAAATCATGCCTTTGAATGTTTTCAATGATCGCCAGTTCCAATTTTTGCAAATCAGTTGCTTCGCGGATGATCACCGGCACTTTTTTGAGGCCAATTAATTTTGAAGCCTGAAAACGTCTTTCTCCAGCAATAAGTTCATACAAATTTCCTTTTTTAGTAACAATAAGAGGCTGAATGATGCCGTGAATCTTGATTGATTGAGCCAAATTTTGCAATTTTTCCTCGTCAAATTGAACCCTTGGTTGAGATGGATTTGCCACAATTTGATTCACATCAACTTCAATGACATATTTGTCACCACGAATTGATTCGTCGCTAATGTTTCTGGATTGAGTAGCAATAGCTACTTGCTCTTCAATTACTTGTGCTTGATTATCCTCATCAGGTTGTTTGTTTGGAATAAGAGATGAAAGACCTCTTCCAAGTCCGAATTGTTGACTCATAATACAATCAATCTTAAATTTTAATTTATATATTGAATTTACAAACAATTAAATATTTGCAACATCTGCAGGTGGATATTGTTTTTTTGCGGCTTCCGTGTGAACGAAGTGAACGAAAGGCAAGCAAAAAAATAATATTCACGTGCAGATAATAAAACAAATACCAAAGCATCATCACATCTGATTTCTAATTCTTTCAGCTTCATCGCGAGCAATGATTTCCTTGACCAAATTTTTGTATGATCGGGCTCCCTTTGAGAGACTGTCAAAACTCAGAATTGATTTTCCATAACTGGGCGCTTCAGCCAAACGAACTGAGCGAGGAATCACACTTTCAAAAACATGACCTGGAAAATGATTGCGCATTTCCTTGACAACTTGCCTAGAAAGACGGTTGCGACGATCATACATGGTCAAAACAGCCCCCATAATCTTCAATTTTGGCTGCAAATGCTTTTGGACCAATTCAATTGTTGAAAGAAGTTGGCTCAATCCCTCCAGGGCATAATATTCAGTTTGCACTGGAATCAAAACCTCATCACTGGCCACAAGCCCATTAATCGTCAACAAACCGAGGCTAGGAGGACTATCGATAAGAATATAGTCATATTCAGTGCGTATTTGCCGCAGCACGTCATAGAGCTTAAATTCGCGATTATCAAAATGAACCATTTCGACGCCAGCACCTGCCAACTCTTGCGAAGATGGCATCAGGTCATGACCAGCAGCTTCAGCCCGAATGATGACATTATGAGGATGATCACCACCAACCAGCGTGTTATACAAACCCTTTTCAAGGTTACGAATATCAATTCCCAAACCAGAAGAGGCATTGCCTTGCGGGTCAAGATCGACAAGCAAAACAGACTTCCCCATGGAAGAAAGGTAGGTTGCAACATTGGTCGCAGTTGTTGTTTTTCCAACTCCCCCTTTTTGATTTATAAGTGAAATTATTTTAGCCATATTTTTTCGATTTGTCTTTTATCTTTTGTCTATTTGACTATAATAGCACATTGACAATTAGCAATCAATAACTTATCATAAAAAAAGCATTGACTCTTGAAATACACACTATTTCAAGGAAAAATGCCCAAGTGGTGGAATTGGTATACACGCACGACTCAAAATCGTGTGGCGCAAGTCATAAGAGTTCGAGTCTCTTCTTGGGCACCCAATCTTAAAAAATCCACTTCGATGTGGATTTTTTATTTAGAAAAGAAAAAGGGCGCAGTCAATTTTTTGACTGCGCCCTTAATGAAATAACAACTCAAATTGTTTCGTGATGCTTACGCCTCTCTTGGTATATCTTAACCAAATGCTTGTTCTTGTCCACAACTGTTTTGTTGAACCCTTTTTGTTGTTCATTAACCATAGGTAAGCTGTCGGCAATGGATTGACAATCAACTACCATACCTGATCGCACAAAACGATTAGAGTCAACTATAACGTTTTCAACAATCGCACCATGTCCAATATAGCAATTTCTGCCAACAATCGAATTATGCACAATCGCATGAAAACCAACAAATGTCTTTTTACCAATGGCTGTTGGACCATGAATAGTTGCTCGATGAGCAATTGTACAATGAGATCCAATCAACACGGAATACTTGTGACCATGTTCGTCTTCGACATATTCATTGTGTAGTCCGTGAATAATCACAGAATCCTGAATGTTGGTACCCTTGCAAATCTTAAATGGCGAACCCTCATCAGCCCTAATTGAAACATGTGGACAGACTATCACGTGATCCTCCAATTCAACCTTGCCGGTTATTCGAGCCGAACGACTAATGTAGCAATTTTCATCGTTATAGCTTGGATTACCGAAAAACTCATCATCGTAAAATACTACTCCCTTTTTTGATTGCATTTTTACTACCTCCCGGTTTTTGATGAACGTTGGTTTGACTTTCTTTGAAATTTTTAAGCTACCTTAGTTATTCATGGTTTCATGCACAACTATAAACTTTACTCCTAACATCTATTTTCGTCAATATATTTTCAAGCAACGAAATAAAGGCATTATTTTGCCATTTTATAGCCAAAATAAGCCATAATTTTACAAAAATAGACCCATCAAAAGATAGGTCTATTTTTCAAAAAGTGCATAACTTACTATAAGTCAGTTCCCGAATATGAAAGATTTAAGCTTTTGTTGATCAGTGGAAAGTCAGGCACGATGTTTCCTGGTCCCATGATTCCAAACAAAGCCCAATTGCAAAATGATGGATCACGCGGAAAGCATCTTTCAATCACACAATTTTTAATTTCCAAAGCACAAAGAACTTCACCTCTCCATGACTCAACTGCGCCAAGAGCAAAACCATCTTTGATCTGGAAAGTTGATTTCGTTTCACCCTCTGGAATGTTTTTGACAATTTTTTCAATCAATTCCATTGTTGCATCAAGTTCATTGATGCGCATGAGATATCTGGCATGCACATCACCTTTCTGCGCACTAGCAACAACAACTGGAAATTTTTCGTAGCAAGCATAGGCATGATCTCTTCTGGTGTCACGATCAAGGCCTGAGGCGCGAGCTGCTATTCCAAGTGCGCCCAATGCCTTTGCCGCATCAAGTGGAAGCACACCGGTTGTTTGCAAGCGATCAAGAAAACCATCTGACTCTAAAGCCAATGTCACTATTTTTTTCATTTCAATCCAAGCCTCATTTCCAATTGTAAAAAGTTTTTCTAACTTCTCAGGTGATAAATCAAATTCAACTCCGCCGGGAATTATATATCCCCTCCAAAAACGATTGCCAAAAACTTCATCAGAAACACGCATTAATCTTTCCTTGATGCGAAAACCATTGGCAGCAATGAAACTATATCCAGTTCCCATTCCTCCAATGTTGGCCAAGTCATGAATATGCATGGTCAACCTTTCAAGTTCGCAAACAAGCATGCGTAGCATTTGAGCCCTCTGCGAAACAACTGTTCCAGCAATTTTTTCAGCCGCTTGAACATATGCTAGAGCGTGAGCTGCTGCCATGTCGCCAGAAAGTCTTTCCACAAACGGAAGAGCATTTTCCACGATCTTCCCTTCAAGTAATTTTTCAACGCCCTTGTGGGTGAAAAATAATTTTCCTTCCAAGGTTAAGATTCTTTCGCCAGCAACATTGAAACGAAAATGCCCTGGTTCAATTATTCCAGCATGAATAGGGCCCACTGGAATCTCATAGATTCCCTCTCCAGAGACATGATGCATTGGATATTCCACATTGGCTTTTTCCATTTTCTTGTTCCAGGCAAAATCTTTTCTGAGTGGAAACTGACCAACTGGCACATTTTCATGTGAAACCAAGCGACGCGGATCAGGATGTCCCTCGGCAATGATGCCAAACATATCTTGCATATAGCGCTCATACCAATGTGCGGCCATTATTGTAGCTGTTAGTGCTGGATATTTTGGATTATTTTCTGGCAAAGCAGCAGAAAGATTCAGCCACTCGCCTGTTTTATCATTTCCAAAAATAACATGCACGCCAAAAGATTCATTTTCTTTTCGATCATCACTGCCGTACAAAAGCGACAAAAACAAACCATGAGCCTCAACAAGAACAGTTGAAATTCTTGCAAAATCACTGCTTTCAACAGTTGCCACGGTTGTGTCATTTTTAATTTCAACAACTTTTATTTCCGGAAAAATTTTAATTATTTCTGATATTTTCATTTGATTATTTTGAGATATAAATAATATTTCTAGCAATCAAATCAATAAATTTGACTCCATTTGGAGATGACAAAAAGAAAGTCAAGCAAATGATAATAACCAATTCCAAGGTCATCACTGAATGCGTAATATTCCATTTTTCCCTCTTTTGGTTTTGCTCATTTTCATTTCCACCAAAAAACATTCCAATGGTTGATCTCAGCATGGCAAAAGAAATCACACTGAGTGCTATCATGATCAAAATAGAAAGAAATGGATGCAGCAAGAAAGCATTAGCAAAAATCATATATTCACTAACAAACAAAACTGAAGGCGGCAAAGCGATGATAGACAAAATTCCCAGCAAGAATAATATTGCAGTAAACGGAGCTCTCTTCAACAATCCTTGAACTTTGGATGTTTGCGTTGTCTGATAGTTTGTCAGAATCTCGCCAGCTCCAAAAAACAACATTGATTTTGAAAAAGTGTGTCCAATCATATGCACCACAGCAGCAATAGCACCCACTGGAGAAAGAGCAAGTGCAAAAGTTATAATCCCCATATGCTCAACACTAGAATAGGCTAGCATACGCTTGTAGTTGCTCTGCACCAACATCATGAAAGCAGGAATGACAATTGAAATAAAACCAAAAAACAAAAACAAGTGTCCAGTCCACTCATTGCTGCCAAGAGAAAGATCAGTAATGAACCTGAAACGAATAATTCCATATAGCGCAATGTTCAAAAGAATACCAGAGAAAAGTCCAGAAATTGGAGATGGTGCATTACTGTGCGCATCAGGAAGCCAAATGTGCATTGGAACCAAACCAAGTTTTGCACCAAAGCCAACAAAAATGAAAACAAAAGCCCATCTGATGATGTCGATTGAAATCAAATGTGCATTTTGAGCAAGTGCTGTCAGGGTGAAAATGTCACCACCAGTGACACCACCAATTGAGGCGCCATAACCAAACAACAAAATTCCCAACAAACCAAGACTGATGCCTGTTGAACAAATAATAATATATTTCCAAGCAGCTTCAGCTGAAGTCTTCTTGCGATACAATCCAACCAAAAATGTTGATGACAAGGTTGTGCCTTCGAGTGCCATCCAGAGCAAGAGCGAATTGTTTGCAATCACAGTAAGCAGCATACACAAAGCAAAAACATGAAACAAAGAAAAATACAATTTCAAGTCTCCAATTGAAATTATTTTTTCCTCATGTTCATGTCCAATATACCTGACACTGACAACAGCAGCACTGATATATAAAAAGGCCACCAATGAAACCATCAGAGCTGAAAAATTGTCCATCAGCCAAACAGAATTTGACCAAGAGCTGCTCATTTGAAAAAGCACAGGGAGCGACATGGAAAAAACTGAAAGTCCGCCAACAATAGCAAGGATTGTGGTGCTCAAAAGAATCTGCTTTTTTTTGTTTGAAAAAATTGCAACAGCGGCGGCAGCAAGAACAGTGATGATTGTGATGATTGGTGTCATAATATTTAAATATTTAAGTTGGTATTATTCAGTTAAATTACGCAAATCCTCAGTGTCAGAGCTTCCATAAAATTCTCTAATTCTTGAACCTAAAATGGACAAAATAAACGCACTAGCAACAATAATAACAAAAACTCCAAGTTCAATCAGCAGTGGCAATGACTTGACCGTCACCAAAGTGAAAACAGTCAGACCATTTTCCATGATTAGCAATCCAAGGATTTGTGAGAAGATGTTGCGATGCACAATCATCGTTGCAAGTCCAAGTCCAATCAAAGCAATTGAGGCATATAGCAAAGTGTCAAATTCTACCATACCAAGAATTGGAGTATGCTTCATAATATAGAAAGTTGCACCCAAAATTAGCACCACCACGAAATAACTAGTTGCTGGCCTCAAAAATGATGGTGAGCTGATCAATTCCTTATGTTTTCTTTGTGCATATTTGATCACTATTGGCACAAGGATTGTCTTGATCAAAATTGTTACCAAGGCAAACAACCACAAATGCTTCATTTCACTTTTTTCCACCACAAAAGAAAGTCCAAAGGCAATACCAGCAATGCAGAATGAAGAAAATGCATAGTATCGAAGCATGACTTGAGCCCTAGCTCTACCAAAAATTAAAATCACAAAAAACACTGAAAGTGCAGCAAAAATGGTGTGATATTGAATGTCAACTTTCACAAAAGATGCAAAGAGCGCAATCAGCATGCCAAACATGGCAGTGAAAAATGCAATCGACATAAACTCTTGCATGCGATAAAATCTCATCTTCACTACTGTTGATTCAAGTAGTGCGAGCAATCCCATACAAACCAAAACCTTTGCAATTGCAAAGAAAATCGCAAGCACAAGTGCACCAATTCCAAAACTACTTGCAGCAATAACGGTTCCAGGAAAAATAAAATTAGAAAGCAAAATTGCAAAAATAGTCATTTTCAGAGCACTGGCATATTCCAACATTGCCAAATATGGACCAGAATATTCCAAGATCATGGCTTCATGCACCATCGTCAGCTCAAGATGTGTTGCTGGGTTATCCACTGGATATCTAGCATTTTCTGCCAATGTCACTAAGAAAAAAGCAAACACCGAAAGCAGTAGATATGGATGAGCGAAAACAAGTGGTTGCCCAACAAGTCCATCAATGGCAAATGTTCCACCAACGAAACTCATAGCAGCAAAAACCATGATGATTATTGGTTCAACCAAAGCAGCGATCGTCATTTCGCGACTAGAACCCATCCCACCAAAAGCACTGCCTGGATCAAGACCACCAAGCACCAAGAAAATAGAGCCTATCATCAAAATTCCAGCCACAACCAAAAAATCACTAGCACTTGCCAACTTCCCTCCAACAAACATCAATGGCAAAATAAAAGCCAAGGAAAGTGTTGTTGAAAGAACCACATATGGAACAGCGCGGAAAACCCAAGAAGCACTGCTCGAAATCACCATTTGCTTCTTGAGCAAAGTCGCAAAAGTGTAATATGGCAAAAAAGGAGAAGCGCCCTGCCGCCCTTGCAAACGCGCTTTGCAAAATCGCACCAAGCCGCTGGCAAAAGGTGCTATCAATAACACGAAAATTCCTTGTAATAATGTTGCTAGAATTGGATTCATAAGGCTTATAATTTATGCGCTTAATTTCTTACAGATAAAAATAAAAGTGAGTGGAGCTATTTCACTCTTTGGCCAATAGCCGGCGACAGCGGCTTCTTGAGCTTTTGGATATTGAGCATTTCATCCAAAAGCGTGCCAAAGAGTGAAATAGTGAAACGAACAATTCATTATTGCTAAAGCAAAAAAACAGTCTATAAAACAACAAGCAATGTCACTATCAATGTTCCGAGCACAAACAATAGATAATATTGAATGCGACCACCTTGAATCATTTTCATCCTTTCGGCAACAAAATTCAATATACCAGCAATTGGTTCATAGATCTTATCCTTCCAAATAGAACTAAATGACAAAGTTAACACATATTTTCGAACCCAGGGATTTGTCTCAACAACTGGTATTGATGACAAAACCTTGTCACGACCTAGCAATTGCAAAAAGAAAAAACGAATTGGTCCAGAAAAAGCAGTTCCAGAATATTGCATGGTTGCGTCTATCGCTTGACCACAATCCCAAGTCTTATAAATTCTTTGATCATCTTTTTTAACAACAAATTTATACAAAGCATAAACGCCAAGCAAAAATACAGCTGGCAATAAAAATACCAAAACAGAAGAAAGGTTGCTATTTACTAGCGAAGATGAAACTGAAGGAGCAGTCGCAAAAAGTTCGCTGCGCACGCTGAGCCATTTGATTATTGTTTTGGCAAAAATTCCCAAAACAATCACACCCAATCCAAGTGTCATAATTGGCGCACTCAACATGTAGTCTGTTTTCTCAGCTCTTCTTTCAACATGCTTTGACTTTGAAAGACCAAGCATTGAGATACCAAAAATTTTGATCATAGCAAACACAGCCAACCCACTAACCAATCCGATCGTTGCAATGCTCAGCACAAGCACGATCATGGTTGTTGAATCCAAAAGAGAATTATGTAAAACATTGATCACATTTTGAACCAATCCCCATTCCCCATAAAATGTTCCAAATGGAGGAAGTGGCAATGAAGACAGAATTACAAGCAAAAATGCAAAAGAAAAAATTGGCATGATGTTGGCCAAACCTCCCATGACCTCAATTCTTTTGGAATGAAAACGATTGATCAGCACACCACTGCTCAAGAACAAGCCAGTCTTGAACAAGGCATGATTGATGGCATGAAAAATCGCAAACACCACAAAAGCATTTGAAATCAAGACAACACTGTCCGCGCGACTTTGACTCAAAATATAAATCGCGATTCCAAGAATAGTAAAAATGATTCCCATGTTTTCAATACTACTATAGGCAAAAGCTCTTTTCACATCTCTTTCAATGACAGCATACAAAACACCCACCACCGCTGAAAGCAAACCAAGAATGATCACAACCAATCCCGCCCAAGCTGGCAAATTTGTCAAAGAAAAAACTATTTTAATAAAACCAAACACCGCAACTTTTAGCATCAGTCCGCTCATCAAAGCTGAAATGTTGCTTGGTGCTTGAGGATGAGCCTCCGGAAGCCAAACATGAAATGGCACAAGTCCAGCCTTTGAACCAAAGCCAAACAAAAACAACACAAAAACCAAGCCACTTAGCATTGGAGAAAGATTTGAACTAGCCACCGCAATGCCAGAAAAATCAGAAAATATTGACCCCCAACCAAGAATCAGAAAACCACCCAAGATTGCACTTGCGCCAAGATGGGTCATAATGAAATACAAAAAAGCAGCCCGAATTGATTCTGGCGACTTGTCGATCATAACCAAGAAAAAAGAAGCAATCGACATCACCTCCCAAAAAAACAAAAATCCAAAAGCATTATTTGAAAACAAAACTCCTTGCATACCAAGCACAAAAAAAGCGGTCAGAAATTGCACAACGGAAGGATTGTATGATTCTTCATACAATTCCAAATATCTGGTTGCATAGACACCAACCAAACAGGAAACACCAGCAATAAGCGTGAAAAATATTCCAGACAAGAGATTGATCGAAGGAGCAAAATTGAAAAGCCAACTCCAAGAACCAAGCAAAATGCTTTTTGTGGAAAAATTAAACAAATATAGCATTCCAAAAATAAAACCAACCAAATTTGTGAGCACAAAAAGTTGAGCTGATTTTCTCCATTGACCACCAATAATAGCCAAGCCACCAGCAAAAATAAGACCCAAGAAATAAATAAAAATACCGTATGCAATAAAATCTATGGTCATAGGATTATATTAAGAATTTTTCTGATTAATAGCATTTAAAACACCTTTTAATATTGCAGTTGGAGAAGGTGGATCGCCAGCAATGCAAATATCAACAGGAATGACTTTGTCCAAACCACCAACCACAGCATAGGAATCCTTCCAAATGCCGCCATCAATAGCACCATCGCCAAGAGCGACCACGATACAGGGACTTGGAGCGGCTTCATAGGTTGTTTTCACGGCGTTTTCCAGGTTTCTGGTTATTGGTCCTGACACAAACAGCATGTCAGCATGCCTCGGAGACGCCACAAAAGAAAGACCAAAACGGTCAATGTCATAATATGCGTTGTTCAGAGCTGTAAATTCAATTTCTTCTCCGTTAGTAGATCCTCCATCCACAGCCCGGATGCGCAAAGATCTGCCTCCATAGAGCCTTTTTATGTTTTCTTTAAGTTCTTTGCCAACAGCTTCAAATTCAGCATCAGTGGCATCAGGGCGTAAAGTTTTTTCATCAATTGTAACCTTTGGACCAAATAATAAGACCTTGAGTAATTGGAAAAATTTCATAAGAATATGTCAGATTTTCATTTTTACTAGTAATAATATCAATTTTGCGCCACATTTTTCTTTTTGGCAAGTGTTTGCCTAATCGATCGTCACACCATGTCTGCTGTGGTGCTTTTTGGCAACACGAATACGCGCTGTTTCTTTTTCAATTGCAGCGGCAACTTTTGCATATTCCAGCTCATTCATTGAGATTTTTTGCTTGCTAATTTCTTGAGCGCGGTCCCTTGCCTGCTGGGCACGCTTCACATCAATTTCAACTGCAGCTTCAGCTGTGTCAGCAAGTACAACCAAAACATTGTCATTAAACTCAATAAAACCACCAGAAACGACCAATAATTTTTCCTTGCCACCAACTTTAAACATAATCTCACCAGCCTTGAGGCCAGCAATATATGAACAATGATCGGGCATGATGGTCACTTCCCCATCAGCAACAGGCAAAGTTATTTGCTCTACCTCCTTTTCAAGCACGGTGCGTTCAGGAGTAACAATCTTAAAATTAATTTTACTTGTAGACATAATATTAATTTCAAATCCAAATATCAAAATCTCAATTTCAAATAAATGACTCAAATCCAAATATCAAAATTTAGATTTTAAAATTTTGGATTTTATTTGAAATTTTGATTTTAGATTTTAGATTTAAAAACAAATTTAAACAATAAATACTTTTAGGAATGTTAATTTATTTTTTAATAATTTCATCAATACTTCCTTTCATGTAGAAATCTTGTTCTGAATATTCATCCAATTCTCCATCCAAAAGCATCTTGAATCCACGCACGGTGTCGGCAAGTTTCACATATTTTCCTGGCGCTCCAGTAAACTGCTCGGCCACGAAAAACGGTTGAGACAGATATTTCTGAATTTTTCTGGCGCGTGTCACCAAAACTTTATCCTCATCTGAAAGTTCTTCCATTCCCAAAATTGCAATAATGTCCTGCAAATCCTTATATCTTTGCAAAATTCTTTGCACTCCGCGCGCAACTTCATAGTGTTCTTGTCCTACAATGTTTGGATCAAGAATTGTTGAACTTGAATCTAATGGATCCACTGCGGGATAAATTCCAAGTTCAGAGAGTCCACGCGAAAGCACCACCGTTGAATCCAAATGTCCAAAAGTTGTGGCTGGCGCTGGATCGGTCAAGTCGTCAGCCGGCACATAAACAGCCTGCACAGAAGTGATTGAGCCATTTTTGGTTGAAGTGATTCGTTCTTGCAGCTTGCCCATTTCTTCAGCCAAGGTTGGTTGATATCCCACCGCTGATGGAATTCGTCCCAAAAGTGCAGACACTTCAGATCCAGCCTGCGTGAATCGAAAAATGTTATCCACAAACAAAAGAACATCTTTGTTTTCCTGATCGCGGAAATATTCAGCCATGGTCAGAGCCGACAAAGCAACACGTTGACGCGCTCCTGGTGGTTCATTCATTTGTCCAAACACCAAAGTTGTTTTGTCCAAAACTCCTGATTCTTTCATTTCATGAAAAAGATCATTTCCTTCGCGAGTTCGCTCTCCCACTCCAGCAAAAACTGAAAATCCACCGTGTTCTTGTGCGATGTTGCGAATAAGTTCTTGAATAACCACCGTCTTTCCTACTCCAGCTCCACCAAAAAGACCAACCTTTCCACCCTTCACGAAAGGACAGATAAGATCAATAACTTTGATTCCAGTTTCGAAAATTTCAGCCTCAGTTGATTGCTCTGCAAACTTTGGAGCATCTCTGTGAATTGGTAAAAATTGTTTGGCAGCCACTTCCGGTTTTCCATCAATCGCTTCACCCAAAAGATTGAACATGCGTCCCAACGTTTCCTGTCCAACTGGCACTTGAATAGCAGATCCGGTGTCAACAACTTCCATTCCACGGCAAAGACCATCAGTTGCACCCATCGCCACTGCGCGAACTTTTCCAGCTCCCACATGTTGATGAGCTTCAAGAACTATTTTTCCAGTCTCAGTCTTAATCTCAAGTGCATTGTAGATTTCAGGCAACTTGTCTTCAAATTGCACATCCACCACAGGACCGATGATTTGGATGATTTTTCCAATGTTTTTCATAATATTTTCTTAATTAGAATAATTATACCTATTTAAAAGATTCTTATAATTTCGAATTTCCAATTTCTAATTTTGAATCAATACTTAATTTCCAAATTTCTAATGTTTCAAACATTCACTCATTCGGACTTGATTCAAAATTCAAAATTCGAAATTCAAAATTGTCTTCAAACTTCCCATCTGTCTACACCTTTCTTGAACCATAAACAGAATCAGAACTTCAAACTATTGACAAAATGATGATTTAGGTGTATTATATATGGTTGATGATTCATTGAATCATTACAACAAAATTCTAACACAAAAGGAGTTAGACATGGAAAAGTTGAAAATTTTTGAAGGAAAGATCTCCAACCTAGAAACAGATGTCAACACCTGGTTATCTGAAAATCCAGATATCAAGATAATTGAAAGGAAATTTTCCACAGAAGTTGATCAGTCATTCACAAGCAGGTTTGTATATGTAGCAATATTTTATACAAACTAATCAAAGAGTTATCCAGCCACCCTTTCGCAAGATTCTTTGCGATGGGTGGTTTTTTTTATGCGCCTATTTTTTCAAAGATACTATCAGAGTTCAATCCTGGATTCCTGATCAAGTCAGGAATGACAAGGTTTTGAATTCTGAATTATATTTTTGACTTTATTATTGTTCACTGATATATTTCATTTACGATTTTAAATTCGATAAGGAGGTTTTTTGTTTGAAACATTTTTGTTCTTTTTTTTGAAACACTGTCCACCATTTTGCAACCTCATCACAATCGATTGAATTTGTATGACATTGTTCATGCAAAATAAAATCAAAAGACAAAGGAGAAACAAAAATGAGAAAACTGTTTTTTGCAATCATTGCCATCATCATTTCAATCACCCCAGCCATTGCACATGAAATTGGCATGCAGCACGACCATCATGACAATTGGGAAACAGTCTCTGTTTTTGCCATTATTGCCTTGATAATTCTCGGCAGAGTAATTTACAAAAAAATGGAAAAATAAAATACAATTCCAAACATCTCTACTATTGCGCCCACACAAATCATTGTGTTGGGCGCGTTTTTTAATTTTCAAAAGTACTTATTTTCTACGAATTACAAATTTATTCCAATGCTGCTCGTCCTGCAGAAATCTCAGCAATTTCCTGGGTAATCTTTCCTTGTCTGATCTGATTGTATGCCAAGGTCAAATCGTCGCTCATTTCTTTTGCCGCATCAGTTGCATTTCTCATGGCCATCATGCGAGCTGATTGCTCAGATGCTTGCGATTCAAGCACGCCATGGAAAAGCTGCATCTCAATCAAACGTGGAATAATAAATTCCAAAACCTCACTTGCACTTGGCTCAATCTTGTATTCAACTACTGGCTCCTCTAATCCATATTCTTTGGCAATAACATCCATTTCAGCAATTTGTTTTTCAATATCAATCTTGGAAATTGGCAACACTTGGCGAATGCGAGTTTGCTGATTTACTGCTGAAATATAATCAGTATAAATCATCACAACTTTGTCATATTTTTTTGCCAAATAATCATCCATCACAATTTTCGAAAGAGGTTTGATGTCGACAACTGTTGCAAACTTTCCACCATCTGGAAAAGCAGCAATAATTTCTTTTTGCATTTTCCTGACAATATTTCCACCCTTTTTTCCAACCACAATAAAATCAACTTTCAAGTCTTCATTCTTAATCTTAGACTCAATTTTCTTTTTTCCAATTCTGTTTATTTTCAATTTTTCAGGATGCAAGATTTCTTCCTTTATTTTCTTGGCAACTTGCGTATTGAATGATCCACAAAGACCACGATTGGAAGTTATTGCAATCATCAAAACACTTTTCACTTCACGCACCTCCAAAAATCCATAATTTTCTGATGACTCAAATGCCCTAGCAAGATTGGTTAGCACACTCCAAGCAGCATGAGCATAGGCCCTAATCCCAAGCACGCTTGCAACAGCTCTGCGCATTTTGGCAGCAGAAACCATCTCCATTGCTTTGGTGATTTTTCTTGTGCTATTTATCGACCGAATGCGTCGTTTTATATCTAGTGAACTGGCCATAGTATTTAATATTTTCTGAATTTATCCAGATTCCAATTTTAAATTTTAAGTTTTAAATTTTAAATTAATTTTCAAATATTTAAATATTTTTTATATTCTATTTAAAATTTTTAATTTAAAATTCTGCGTTTACGCGGTCTGATATATTTCTTTAAATTCCTTTATTGCCTTTTCCAATGCTGCCACAACCTCATCTGACAATTCTTTCTTTTCACCAATAAGTGTGATCAAATCTTTTGCATTTGAATCTAGATATTTGTGAAAATCAGCTTCCCAACTTCTGATGTTTTCAACTTCCACATCATCAACAAAACCATTGGTAAGAGCATACAAAATTGCAACTTGATGCTCAACAATCATTGGCTCATATTGCCCTTGCTTCAAAATCTCAACTGACCTTCTTCCTCTTTCGATTTGATTTCTGGTTTTTTCATCAAGATCAGATCCAAATTGCGCAAAAGCTTCCAATTCGCGAAATTGTGCCAATTCAAGTCTCATTTTTCCAGCCACTTTTTTCATGGCCTTGATTTGAGCAGATCCACCCACACGAGAAACAGAGAGACCAACATTCACAGCAGGACGAATACCCTTGTAAAACAAATCTGATTCCAAGAAAATTTGACCATCAGTAATAGAAATAACATTGGTTGGGATGTAAGCTGAAACATCACCCGCCTGTGTTTCAATAATTGGAAGTGCTGTCATTGAGCCGCCCCCAAAATCAGCGTTTAATTTTGCACTTCTTTCCAAAAGACGAGAATGCAAATAAAAAACATCTCCAGGATATGCTTCGCGTCCTGGTGGTCGCTTCAAGATCAAGGAAATTTGACGATATGCCCAAGCGTGACGAGAAAGATCATCAAAAACAATTAGCACATCCTCTCCCTTGTCCATGAAATATTCTCCCAGCGCGCAACCTGAATATGGAGAAATATAGGAAAGAGCTGAAGATTCTGAAGCACCTGCAACCACAATGGTGGTATATTCCATGGCTCCACGCTTTTCAAGCTCACCCAAAATTCTGGCAATCTTTGATTCTTTTTGTCCAATTGCAACATAAATGCATTTCATGTTTTGGCCTTTTTGATTGATGATAGTGTCAATTGCAATCGCTGTTTTTCCAGTTTGACGATCACCAATAATAAGCTCGCGTTGTCCTCGTCCAATTGGAATCATCGCATCAATTGCTTTTATGCCAGTTTGCACAGGCTGATGAACTGACTTACGAGTAATCACGCCCGGTGCAATTTTTTCCACTGGATAAAATTTGTCAGCCACAATATCACCCTTTCCATCAACTGGAATTCCCAAAGGGTTGATCACGCGTCCAATCATAGCATCAGAAACTGGAATAGAGAGAACATTGCCGGTTGCCTTCACAACATCTCCTTCTTTGATTCCAATATAATTTCCAAGCACAATGACACCAACTCGATCCTCTTCAAGATTAAGTGCTACACCGATTTCTCCATTAGGAAATTCAACCATTTCTGATGCCATCAAATCTGAAAGTCCTGAAACGCGAGCAACTCCATCGCCAATTTCAATAACGCTGCCAACCTTTTCAGTAGTGGTTTCGGTTCTGAATCCTTCAATCTGCTTTTTGAGTTGTTCTATTATGTAGTCCTTGTTAGCCATATTATTGATTCTACTAATTACAAATTATTACAAATTTACAAATGTTTCGTGTCATTCCGGGCTCGACCCGGAATCCAGGATTAGCACATCTCACCTTTTATTAAAAAAATCTTTATTTTATAGCCTAAGTTCAAATCCTGGATTCCCGCCTCCGCGGGAATGACAAGGTTATTTTTCTAAAACTTTTTTTAATTTCCTGAGCTGCCCTGCCACACTTCCATCGATCACTTCGTCGCCTACTCTTATTATTATTCCGCCATGAATTCTTTCATTTATGATACTTGTAATTTTAACTTTTTCAGCCTTATACTTTAATTTGATAAAATTTTCAATTTCTTTGTATTTTGCATCTTGTATTTTGTATTTTGTGACTACTTCAGCCAAAACAATTCCATGTGCTGCATTATATAGTTCTGCAAATTTTTCCATAACCCTCTCTGCATTCTTGAGTTGCCCATCATTTTTGAGCTGCTCGGCGAATTTCTTCACAATCACCAAAACTTCCTGCTCAGATTTTCCATCTGTCAGATCAAAAAGTGTTTGAGAATATTGTTTGATACTAACTTTCATAAGTTTAATTTTGAATTTCCAATTTCGAATTTTGAATCAATCATTAATTAATGAATTTCTAATGCTTTAAACGTTCTGTCATTCTGATTTCATTTGAAATTTTTGCTCCAAGCTTATCCTTTGGGGACAAAATTCAGACTTCGAAATTCCTATTCATTTATCACTTTTTCTATAACACTCTTATCTTTTTCTAAATCTAATTTTGTATCAATAATCTTACTCGTTGCAGCAATGACTAGTTCGGCGATTTGCCCTTTCACTTCCTGCATCATCTGATTCTTTTCAAGTTCAATTTTCTTGGCAGAATCTGACAGAATTTTTTCAGCTTGATTCTTCGCTTCTCCAATAATTTCTTCTTTATTCTTCACTGCCACTGCTTCAGCATTAGCCACAATTTCTTGGGCTGCCTTTCGGGCCTCAATCAAAACAGTCTTTTCCTTTTCTTCAATTTCCAAAAGCTTCTTGCCAGCATTTTGGGCATTCTCAATGCCCTTTTCAATCTTCTCACTTCTCTCAGTCATCAATTTTAGCATTGGACCATAGGCAAATTTCTTGAGTACAAAAAAAACAATTGCAAAGTTTACCAATTGCGCAAGAATAAGTTTGATGTCGATGTGAAATGTTTTGATAAGTTCTTCCATAATTTTAATGCTCCAGTTTTAAATTTTAAGTTTTAAATTTTAAATTAATTTTAAATTATCAAATGTTTAAAATTTAAGCATTTTGATTTGATTTAAAACTTATAATTTAAAATTTAAAATTATTTTTCAAATAATCTCATTTTGCCTCACTCCGAAGAATGAGACATTTGAAACTATTTGATTGAAAATGCAATAACCAAAGCATAGATAGCTACAGCTTCAGCAAACGCTGCCATCAAAAGCATTGGAACGAAGATTTTTCCTGCAGCTTCAGGGTTTCTTCCGATTGATTCCATTGCCTTTGATCCGATCAAACCAATTCCGATTGCTGGTCCAAATGAACCAAGACCGATTGCTAATGCTTTTGCAATCATGATTGCTCCTGCTGTTTCCATGTTGTTTTTGTGCTCACAGCATCCATACTTTCTCTCTCTTTAGGGAGAATGGATATTGTCAACAAATTATTAATTAATTTTTAATTCACAATTTTTAATTTTTAAATAATTTCTCAATTCATAAATGATTTCCCTCAAAGGATAAACTTGAAGCAAAAAACATTTGAAAATTTTGATTTATTTGTAAAAATTAAAAATTTAAAATTAAAAATTCCAATACTTTGCATTGTCTAGTGTTCCTCATTGGTCGTGGCAATTGACATAAATGCCAGCGTCAAAATTGCAAAAACCAAAGCTTGCACAATTCCCACAATCAATTCCAAAAACATAAACGGCAATGGCAAAATAAAAGCGGAAATCGCCATCATCGACGCCAGCAAAACCTCTCCAGCAAAAATGTTTCCAAAAAGTCGCAGCGACAGTGATGCAATTTTTGCAATCTCTCCCACAATCTCAATAAGTCCCACAAAGATCTTAATTGGATTTACCATCAAAATAGTTGGGTCTTTTTTTATTTTCTTGGGAATTGCCAAAATAGCTTTCAGATTAACAAACTTGTTGAAATGATTCCAGCCGCCAATCATAATGACTCCAAAAATATGCGAAATGACAACTGAAAAAAGTGCAATCGCAAGAGTGGTGTTAAGATCTGCTGTGGCACCGCGAAGCAGTGGCACAAAAACTTTTCCGTGCTCACCTGTTTCCACAAAACCTATTGTTCCAACTCCAGGAAGAAGCCCCATCCAATTACTAACCAAAATAAAAAGGAAAAGCGCCAAAACAATTGGCAAAAATTTCAAGGTTTTTTTGCGACCACCGGTAACACTGTCAGCCATCACAAGTGCTTGCTCAAGAATTATTTCAAAAATATTTTGCAAAGCTGACATCTTTTTTGTTTTCTTTGCAGCCTTTTTTCCAACCATCACAAAAAAAGTCACCAAAATAATCACCGTGATCCAACTCATGATCAAGGAATTGGTGATAGTAAAAGTTCCTAGATGCAAAATAGGCTCAGCGAAAAGAGTGCTTTCATGTTGTATTTCTGAATTGTTTGTATTTTCAGTAGACATCTTTGTAAATTAAAATCTGTAAAATGTTCACTACTCAAATTTCGAATTTCCAATTTTGAATTTTGAATGAATTTCCAATGATTGAATTTTGAATGTTTCAAGCATTGCATCATTAAGATTTTATTCGAAATTCAAAATTCAGACTTCGAAATTATTTACTATTACCATTATCCATTTCTCTCAGCCCAATTCTTATTATCATTACTATGGAGACAGCAAAGGCCGCTGCCACGCTAAACAAAAATGCCCAGGGAGTTGTTTGAAATGTTTTGTCTAGATATTTTCCAATCAAGACAGCAATCAAGACCGGTCCGACAATCCAAGAGCTTAGCCTCAAAAAAAGGATTGCTCCGGGTTGCCACCAACTCACGTTTTTATTTTGCTTATCCTCCATACAAATCCAATATTTTAAGCAGTACGTATTTAATTATCTCGCAAAACTTGGCTTGCGTCAAGCAAAATACGCCAAATATTGACATATTTAACAAAAAATAGTGTAATATCAAACCTAAACGAAAAAAGAAAAAGCCACCTAATGAAATTTATTCACTAAGTGGCTTTTGGCCCTACTGACGAAAAAGTCTTTTTATTTTGTGCATAACAAGACCTCTAACTTCCCTTTCAAGCCTTATTATTTGCCAAGCCGGTATGCCAAATCTGCTTGAAATCTTATCAACTGGAATCTTTTCGACCAAGCGATATCGTATTATTACTTGTTGATATAAACCAAATTCTTCAACCATAGCGCGCATCTTTTCATCATCCTTGTTAAATTCAAAATTGACACTTTTCTCATCACCAATGAAATCACCAAATTCCGTTCCATCATCACCAACATTGTTATTTAGTGAATTATTCTGCGTCAAACTAATGTCCAACATTATTTCACGCAAATCGTCATGACTTAGTGACATTTTGTCACAAACAATTTCATCACTTGGAGTTTCGCCATGTTCTTGAACATAAAGATGCATTGCTTTGCGATATGCATTCAATTGTAACATGCGATGAACGGGCAGTCTTATGGTGTTTGACTTGTCATGAATTGCCCTTATTATTGATTGCTTTATCTGCCAAACAGCATAAGTTGAAAACATGAATCCACGTTTCCAATCAAAAAGCTCTACTGCCTTCAAAAGACCAATATTTCCCTCTTGAATAAGCTCCGAAAAATCCAGTCCGCGACCAATAAACCGCCGAGCAAATTTCACCACCAACAAAAGATTGCAGCAGGTCAGCATGTTTCTGGCTTCCATATCTCCATCATCCTTGCGTTTTGCCAGTTCAACCACATCATCCCTGCTGAGCTTGGGATATCGCTTAATTTCCCTAATATACTTTAGGTGTATATCATCAGAAGCAAAATCAACATCTTCCTGTGCTACTTTTTCAGCAATCTCTTCTTTCCTGATTTCAAATTCCAACAATTCAAGTTCATGAATTGAGGGCTCAAGAACATCATTTGACAAAAGATCTTCACCACCAGAAACATCCAACTCAGCCATGTCATGCATAGCACACCTCCCAATGTGATTTTATGTTAATTTAATATGTTAACGAGCGAAATTGAATTCTGCCACAAAAAACAAAATATTGCAAACCAATCAAATTGACTTTTGTCTTGATATTTGAAATAATACTACTTCAGCCAAGCTGAAATATTCTTTAACAACAAGGAGGTTATACAATGAAGAGCACCAAGGAAATGGAAAATTTGGTGGCACTTGTTTATTCACCAAAGCACAGCTCATATCCAGAGGTAATGGCAGCATCAGACATTCCAGAGCTAGAAATAGACCTCGAGAAAGGAACATGGGCGCATGTAACAACATGGTCAAGCTCACAAGAAAAGCAGCCCAAAAAGATTGGTGAATACAACTATTTCATGAAGGACAGGAGCAGCGGTGTTATTGGGGTTTATGATCAAACAAATAGCAAGCACCTAACCTCCATGGTTCGAGATTGGCATGATACGCTAGAAGCAAAAAATACAAATTGGAATTTCGTAGATTAAAAACAAAAAAGAAGGAGTGGGGGTGCGCTATGGTCGTAAAAACTATCCTATCAGGAGAAGAAAGGCTGACGCAGTCAAATTATCAAATTCAATTACTTGAAAAAGCCATTGAGAATCTGCGTGACTTCAACATTGGTGCAACACTAGTGCTTGATTCTGGTCAAAGAATAACCATCAGCAAGGTCTTGGAAGGTAGCGATTATTCGACCAGACTACTCTCCGTAACAATCCAAAATTAAACAAAAAAGCCGCTAGCGAAAAAATTCGCAGCGGCTTTTGTTTTTGCCAGAAGGTGGCAATTATTTTTTTGATGAATCATCATTAATCATTTTGAAAGCTTCTTGCACTGTGCCCATGAATTGTGCCGGGAAAATGATGGTAGAATTCTTTTCTACTGAAATTTCTGCCATTGTTTGTAAAGTTCGAAGTTGAAGTGCAACTGGATGAGATGAAATGATGTCAGCAGCTTCTCCCAATTTGATTGCCGCTTGAAATTCTCCATCAGCCGCAATAATCTTGGCACGCTTTTCTCTTTCTGCCTCAGCCTCCTTGGCCATTGCGCGCTGCATGTTGTCTGGAAGTGCAATGTCTTTGATTTCAACTGCTGTCACCTCAGCTCCCCATGGCTCAGTGTGCTGATCAATCACGCTTTTTATTTGAGCATTAATGTCTACTGTTTGTGAAAGAAGCTGATCAAGATTAAATTGTCCAACCACATTTCGCACTGTTGTTTGAGAAATTTGATTCACCGCCTTATACACATCCTCAATTGCAACCACAGATTTCATCGGATCCATCACGTGATAATATGCTACAGCAGCAATATCAATGGAAACATTGTCTTTGGTGATTATTCTTTGAGATGGAATGTCCATGGTCACAGTTCGAAGAACAACTTTGGTCATTTTTTCTAGAATTGGAATCAAGATGATCAGACCTGGTCCACGCACGCCAGTCGCTTTTCCAAGGAAAAAAATAACACCTCTTTCATATTCCTTCAAAACTCGCAGCGAAGTTGCTAGAAAAAAGATCAAGATAATAATAAGCGGCATGATTAGTGCTTCCATATTTTTTTAGTTTTTTAATTTAATTAACTCTAATATAATACTACTCTTATTTGGGAGATATTTCAAATAATAACAACGACAATATTGTGAGCATGCTTTTTATTTTTTCACTAGAAATAAGTCACATTGGAGTCAAATAAAGAAGTTGCAATTATTTCTCCGTGAAAAAATAAAAAGCATGCGAACATTCATCTGATAGATCAAATTTGAAGAATTTTTTTTGCATTTTGAAAAGTTTTTTCAGCCACTTCTTCCAAGGTCACACCTTTCACGTCTGCAATTTTTTGTGCAACTTCTTTGACAAAAAGCGGTTCATTACGCGGGCCTTTTTCAAGTGGACGTGGAGTCAAATATGGACAATCAGTTTCAATCACAAAATTTTCCAAATCAATTTCACGAATCAAGCGATCATAACCATCACCATAAGTAATAATCCCATTAAGTCCCAACTTATATCCAAGAGCAATAAACTTGTTGGCAGTTTTGTATGATCCAATAAAACTATGCAAAATGCCTTTTTTGCTGACCGGGTTTTTTTCTAAAATTTCCAACAAGTCGTCATAGCCATCCCAACAGTGCAACATCACAGGCTTTTGTACTTCATTTGCCAATGCAATGAACTTTGACAATGTTTCTTTTTGCAAATTTTTCAAAAATTCAACATCATCACCTTCTTCAAAATGATGATAATCCAAACCGATCTCACCAATTGCCAAAACTTTTTCATCACGTGCCAATTCAAGATATTTTTCATGTTCAAAAACCTCTCCCACCGTTGGAATTTCCTCCTTGGTCAATTCTTCTGGATCAACATGTGTGAAACTTCCCTTTTTCAAATGTACAGGATGAATTCCAACTGCCGCCCAAATTCCAGTTTCGAATTTGCTGGCATATTCAACGGCGCGCTTGCTGGTGGAATATTGCGAACCAACATTAACGACATTCATGCCAGCCTCAAGACAGCGACGAAGAACATCCCCGCCATCTTCTTTGTATGCATTAAAATTTACATGCGCATGGGTATCGAATAATTGCATAGTCGGTCAAAAGCTAAAAGTCAAAAGTCTATCAAGCAAATGCATCAAGCTTTTGACTTTATGGACTTTATAGACTTTATGACGTTTTATTATTTTATTCTTTGAAAAAGTGGCTGCACAATTCTTGTTTCAAGTGCAAGTTTTATTTTCTCGGAAGTTTCTGGCATAAAAGGAAGCAAGAGAGTTGCAATAATCTCCAAATCTAAAAGCAATTTCTGCATCACTTCTTTGAATTTTTCTTCATCATTTTTTGCCAACTCCCAAGGTTTATTATCCTCAATAAACTTGTTTGATTCCTTGACCAGTCCATTGATATATTCCAATGCACCATCGAAGTTGAATTCATTTATGAAATTTAAAATTTTATCATTGGAAATTGATTGGGAATTGGAAATTGGAAATTGGAAATTATCTTGTGAAGCGAGTTTGATAACTCGCGAAACAAGATTCCCCAAACCATTTGCCAAATCAGCGTTGAATTTTTCGCTCATGCGTTCCATTGTCAAATCCAAATCATCTCCAAATGTTCCACCAGAGAGCAAAAGATAGCGCGTGCCATCCACTCCGAATTTTTCAAGCATTTGGTCGATGCCAATCACGTTGCCAAGAGTTTTGCTCATTTTTTTGCCACCAGAAAGAATGTGCCCATGAATAAAAAAACTTTTAGGAAGATCGATTTCCAAATTCAAAAGAGTGGCAGCCCAAATTGTGCCATGCACACGTAAAATGTCCTTACCGAGCATTTGAACATCAGCGGGCCAAAACTTCAGCTTTTTGCTTTTAGCTTTTAGCTTTTCAGTTTCTCCATCCCAAACAAGACCGGTTATATAATTCAAAAATGCATCAATCCAAACATAGGTCGTGTGCTGCGAGTCAAAAGGAAGTGGAATTCCCCATTTCAAATTTTTGCGTGAAATTGAGACGTCTTCCAATTTTTCATTTTCCAAAAATGACAAAATTTCTTTTTTGTATCGCTCTGGTTGAATTTTAAATTCATCTGATTTTATTCTGGAAATCAAAGTTTCCTGCCATTTGTTCATCTTCATCAAATAACACTCTTCTTCCATCTCTTCTGGGGCAGCATTATGATCAGGACATTTTCCATCTACCAATTCATTTTCACTTTTGAATTGTTCACATCCAACGCAATAAAGTCCCTTGTATGATCCCTTATAAATCGAACCATTGTCATGCAAAGTTTGCAAAACTTTTTGTACAGCCAACTTGTGAGCAGGCATTGTGGTGCGAATGAAGCCATCATTGCTGATATTCAATGCTCGCCAAAGATCTTGAAAAATTTGTGCAAACCCATCCACGAATTTTTGAGGCTCAATCCCATCTTCCTTTGCCTTCTTTTCAATCTTGGCACCATGCTCATCAGTTCCAGTTAGAAAAAAGGTTTCCTTGCCCTGCAAACGATTGGCGCGCGCCAAAACATCACAAGCAATGGTGGTGTAGGCGTGGCCTATGTGCGGCTTGGCATTGGTATAATATATCGGCGTTGTAATGTAAAATTTATCTTTCATGTTTTATAGTAAGCTCTTGTAATTATCAGCCCAATAGAGAATTCCATTGATATATGGAGCATAGCATGTTCCAAGATATGAGCAAGCGGCAGATTTCATGGCTGAGGTTTTGCCAGCAGTCACGCCCGGCACGCGTCCAAGCTTGAGTGCCATAGCCATCACACCATCTCCCAAATCCCAAGGGCTGGCAGGATGATTGCCAGTGATTGAGGAAACTTGAGATTTGTATGCATTCCAAGTGTCAGGCATGAACTGCGCCACACCCATAGCACCACCAGTTCCAGTATACCCCTTTGGATTGCAAGAAACTTTTTGTTTTTGATAGTCCAAGCCAAGTTCTTTTGTGATGCCTTTAAATGTTTCACGTCTGCCAAGAAAAGTGTTCCAGGCTGTTTTTCCAAGCTTACCTGATTTATAGGAAGCCTCTGCACCACTTTCTACTTGACCATAGGTACAACCTCCCACATTGGCACCAAGATTTGTTTCCATCTTGAGAACTCCAATCAAGAATCCTTTTGGCACATCTGTTTTGCTACTTGCAAAATCAACAGCATCCATGATGTTTTTGGCACTATATGATTTTCCAAGCAAAGTGTTCAAATCTCCTTGCAATTGAGAGAGTTCCTTTTTGAGCTTATCAATTGTTTTTTGATTGTCAGCCAATGTTTTTTGTGTGTCAATTTGATCAGCCACCAAGCCCTGCTTTTGATCGACTTTGGTGTCCAAAATTTCCTCATGCTGTTGTTTCACTTCAGCAAGCTGAATCTTGTCTTGCTCGACTTGAGATTTTGTCTCAACAATTTGCTGCGAAACATTTTTGATTTTGTCTTCAATCGTCAAAAGATGATCAGTATCGGAAAAAATCTCTGTCAAGCTACTGCTAGTCAGCACAACATTTAAAATTGGTTGCCCCTGATTATAATACATCTGCTGCAAAAGTCCACGCAGCATGCTTTTTTGCAATTGAATTTTGTTGTTCAAATTAATGACTTCTGCTTCTTTGCGTGAAATATCTTCAACAGTATTTTTAATTACAGTCTGAGTTTTGCTAATATCTTTTTGCACCACTGAAACTGACTGCTTGATTTGACCAAGGTTTTTGTTGAGTGTTGCATCAAGTTTGAGTTTTTTCTCAAGCTGCTTTTGCACATCTGAGATATTTCCTTGTGTGTCTTTAATAGCACCTTGATCAGGACCCTGAGAAACAACATCAGCAGCCTTTACGCTCAGATTAAAATCCTGCCAAAAAGAAACTTGCCCTGCAACAAAAACAGGCACAACCAAAGCGAAAACTAAAATTAATTTGAAATTTTTATATTTATTCATGGTCTTATTATAACATCAAAACAGCAACAGGCAAGGAGTTGAAGATGCATACTCATGCAAATCTTAAAAACAAAAAAGTGGAGACAAATTCTCCACTTTTTCAAAAACTATTTGTAAAACAATTTTATTATTTTTTTGCATCAGCAGCAGGAGCTTCTTTCACCACTCCAGCAACTTTGGAAACATCTTCTTCAACCTTACTATTAAGATCAGCCAATGATTCCTCTGAGCGTGGTGCGCTTACCAAAGCAATAACAGTTTCTCCGTCTAGCAAAATTTCAATCTTGTCAGAAATTTTCAAATCTTTCACAGCAATAACATCATCAAAGGTTGCAAGAGTTGAAATGTCAATCACATATTTTTCTGGGAGATCAGCAGGCAAACACTTCACAGAGATTTCATCAATGCTTTTGATCAAAACACCACCAAGAGCTTTCACAGCAGGAGCTTCACCAACAAATTCCAATGGAATTTCAGTTTCAACTTCTTCTTTCATGTTTACTTGGAAAAAATCAATATGCGTCACCTTTCCACTCATTGGAGCCAATTGAATGTCGTGGATCAAAACATTAAGCTTCTTTCCTTCCACTTCAAGAACAACCAAAGCGCTTTCACCAGCCTTAGAGTATACCTTTTTGAATTCATTATAAGCAACAGCAATGTTTTGCGCTGCAATTTTGTTTCCATACATTACTGCAGGAATCAAATCTTGTTTGCGAAGATTTTTAGCTTTTTTTCCAATTTCTGTTCTTATTGTTGCTTTAAGTGCGATAACATTACTCATTTGATTGTTGAACGATAAGCATGTAACAGGATCATCGGGGCAGCCAGCAGTAAATGGCGCTGCTAAGCTTCCTACTCTCTCCATTTCACATTATCCGTCCTTTATTTAGGCCCTTATTAACTCCAAATAGAATAGCAAGAATAAGGGTTTTTGTCAATAATTTAACCTTTTTAATGATTCCTCGATCAATACCCATAATCATGCGAAAGGGTGGTTTCTCTTCTGGAATTAATGCTGCTCAAAATTCCAATACTGGCCATCACTACAATCAAAGAACTTCCGCCATATGAAAGAAGTGGGAGTGGAATTCCAGTGACCGGCATGATGCCAATGTTCATGCCGATGTTTTCCCAAACTTGCACAAAAAACATCAAAGCAATTCCAACCGCCACCAAAAAACCAAAGTTGTCAGGCGCGCTCAAAGCAATGATCCGAATTCGATAAAAAATAATCCCATAAAGAGTAATAACAAACAGCGAACCAATCAAGCCAAGTTCTTCTGCAATGGAGGCAAAAATAAAATCAGTGTGTTTTTCGGGCAAAAAATTGAGCTGCGATTGTGAACCATGCCCAATTCCCTTGCCCATGATTCCACCAGAACCAACCGCAATCATAGACTGAATAACATTATATCCACTTCCGCGAGGATCAATCACACCAGGTTTTACCAAACTCAAAACTCTGTCTTTTTGATATGGCTGCAAGCGAAACCAACCAGCAAAAGAAATCACAAGACCAGCCACCACAATCAAGATTATTTTCTTGGCACTGATGCCAGAAACCAATGTCATGCCAATCCATATTCCAACCAAGACCATGGCACTTCCAAAATCAGGCTGCTTTATGACCAACAAAATCATGATGCCACAAAGAATCAACGAGGCAATCAAGCGCCCTGTTTCACCCAATTCCATTTTTTTTTGAGAAATAAAACTGGCCAAAAAAATAATCAAAGAAAGTTTTGCTATTTCCACTGGTTGAATATGAAAAGAACCAATGCCAATCCAACCAGCTGTTCCACGAATATTTTTGCCAAAAATCAAAACCAAAAACAAAATAAGCAGCGTCAAAAAATATATTGGTGTGCTTTGTGATTTGAAATTTTGATAGTTGTTGGTGGCAAAAAAAATCATCGCAACAAACCCGATGCCAGCAAAAATCATTTGTCGCCAAAAAATAGACAAACTGTTTCCACCAGCAGATGCCATTGAAATGCTATATAAAACTGCCAAACCAACTCCGAGCAGCAGCATTGCACAAAGCAGCAAAATCCAGTCTATTTTGAAAATCTTACGAATCATTTTTTGTTTATTTAGAACCTATACGATTAACACAATATCTGCATGAAATTTAGCAAGCAAAATACCAGTTTTTTACATAGAAGAAAGATTTTCAACATCAAACACATTTGATTGTGGATCTATTTCAATGTTTGCAACTGGCGCTGACAAGGCATAGGGCCAAACAAGATTAAAATCGCGTTGCTCCTTTTGACGAACTGAATTTATTTCTGTCTTATTTATTCCAATAATTGCGTTTTCCTTGCTGCGCAAAACAACAGTCACATATATTTTTTTCAAATACAGTCCACTTTCATTGCGAATCACCGCATCAGCTTGAGTTGAAGCAACATTAACCTCTTTCACGTTTTTGTTATATACTCCCAATTGAGGCTTCCCCATTTCGGTTAATTTTTCCCAAGAAATATCATCCAAAACAAAATCAACACTAGAGGGCACAACGTCATTTTCTGTTTTGAGTCCAAGCTCTGGGATATAGCGTGTGTCCGAAGGAAGAATAAAGGTTTTTCCCTGCTTGGTTGCTAGCACTTTTCCTTCAGCATCTTTCAACGTGAAAGTATATCCGAATTCTTTGCTACCCATGACTTCATTTGGATTTGATATTTTGGCGATAACGTCATATGTTTGATTGCCGCCAATTGCAACTGCAACCTCTTTTATTTCAAGGTCCTTTGTTTGCACAATTTCTTTGCAAGGAGCGCAAACACCACCACAATCAACACCCTTTTCTGATTGATTTTGCTTTCCATCGCTGCAAGTTGCAGATGGGGCTATCAAATAATTCAAAAAATATCCCGTAGCTGCAAAAATAAGTAAAAATATTATAAGGATTATGATTCTTTTTCTGGTTCTTAATTTTGGATCTTCCATTTTTATTTATTGTCACACAAAGAGCGCTGGCAATTGCTCACCTGGCTCAAAATGACATTTAAGTTATATTTTCCTTGCTTAATAATACATTTTTTCCAACAAAAAAACAAGTCCAGCACTGAACTTTTTATCATTTTCTCATTAAAAAATTCTTCCCATGAAGCAGCAATAATCGAATCAAAAAATAATGTCAGTTTGATAATATAAAAAGTTAGTGCAAGGATAAACTTATTAAATTTCCATTTCTGCAAAACAAAAAACAAGCCTTTTTCAGGTTTGTATTGTTAAAGTTTTTTGAGAACAGGATTCTGGCGACGACCTACTCTCCCTCATGGAGGTACCATCGGCGCTGACTGTCTTAACGGCTCTGTTCGGGATGGGAAGAGGTGTAACCCAGTCGCACGAGTCACCAGAATTCTGGTCTCAAAAAATTGCCATTGGTCTTTTCGTCTAATTTTGTAGAGTTGTTCAAATTTGCTATGTGGCAATTAAGTAACTCTTAACTGCTAACCATAAAAATTTAGAAAGATTAATAAATCTATTAGTACTTCTTGACTCAATCCCTTGCGGGACTTACATCTAAAGCCTATCAACCTAGTATTCTTCTAGGAGATTCTAGAGTAGTAAACTACTCCTAATGTCTAATCTTGGGACTAGCTTCCCGCTTAGATGCTTTCAGCGGTTATCTATTCCAAACATAGCTACTCAGCAGTGCTCCTGGCGGAACAGCTGATACACCAGAGGTTTGTTCTTTCCGGTCCTCTCGTACTAGGAAAGAGCTCCCTCAAACATTCACGCCTACAGCAGATAGAGACCAACCTGTCTCACGACGGTTTGAACCCAGCTCGCGTACCGCTTTAATTGGCGAACAGCCAAACCCTTGGGACCTTCTCCAGCCCCAGGATGCGATGAGCCGACATCGAGGTGCCAAACCCCTCCGTCGATGTGGACTCTTGGGAGGGATCAGCCTGTTATCCCCGGGGTAACTTTTATCTGATGATCTTCCGCGCATCTACATGCTACGGTCGGTTCACTAAATTCTACTTTCGTAACTGATCGACTTATGGGTCTTGCAGTAAAGCTGGTTTGTACTTTTGCGCTATCAGTCCGATTTCCATCCGGACCTAACCAACCTTTGTAAACGCCTCCGTTGCCATTTAGGAGGCGACCGCCCCAGTCAAACTACCCACCAGGCACTGTTCCCCCTCTGGTAAGAAAAGAGAAAATGCATAGTAAGAAAGATACTAAGCGCTTGAATAATTTTAACGACTATTCGTGTCGTACACATCACTGCGTAAAAATAAAAGTTTCGCTTACTATTTTCTTGCTAATTTTTTCCAACCTCTTAACAGAGGAGGGTTAGAATTAAAACTTTGATAGAGTGGTATTCCACTGTTGACTCCATTTGGACCGGAATCCAAACTTCAAAGTCTCCCACCTATTCTCGGCAACCAAAATCTCAATCCAATACCAAGTTGTAGTAAAGCTCCACGGGGTCTTTTCGTCTTGCTGTAGGTCGACAGCATCTTCACTGTCATTGCGATTTCACCGGGTCCTTCGTTGAGACAGTTCCCAAGTCGTTACACCTTTCATGCGGGTCAGAATTTACCTGACAAGGAATTTCGCTACCTTAGGACGATTATAGTTATCGCCGACGTTCACTGGCGCTTCAAGGAATAGCTTGCACCACCCCCCTTAACGTTCCAGCACTGGTCAGGTGTCAGCCCCTATACTTCCCCTTACGGGTTTGCAGAGACCTGTGTTTTTGGTAAACAGTCGCTTGGGAAATTTTCACTGCGTCCTGCCCTTGC
>Ga0194059_1000009_pt1 | contig 134750 bp, 133 predicted proteins | sample SepL6211m_MetaG_FD_163426 | JGI IMG/M metagenome (GOLD analysis project Ga0194059, IMG submission 163426) | Anoxic zone freshwater microbial communities from boreal shield lake in IISD Experimental Lakes Area, Ontario, Canada - Sep2016-L626-11m | ecosystem: Environmental > Aquatic > Freshwater...
GATGCAACCGCACCACGAATCGGCCTAGCATTCGCCATAGCCTCCGCATCAGACGCCTTATGTTTAAAACAAAAGAACGCCTCCGCCCTACCATTACCCGGAGCAGCACGATAAGAAGCATTATATGGGCACCGTTCACCCCTCTTCTCCCCCGTCTTGATTATGCCTTCACATCGGTGTGTCGTCATTTTAGAATAGCGAATATTTTCATGCCCATATCGAACAGGGTTTTCCTCCGAGATGATAATGGGATAACATGACAAACTGGAAATCTCTTACCGAAATATTTCATCAGAAATGCCAAACAAATACCAATTTTCACTCTCGGCGGACCGGGTGAACCGTCTAAGAGGGTTTCGAATGTTCCCGAACGTGCGGTGTATGTCTCTGCGTATACGGGCAACATACTTCCTGAGAGGCCAACCTTTGCCACAAAGACTGATGACCCGACTGGGAAAAATCGAACGTTTCACGGGGCAATCCTGGATAATGATCATGATTATGCTATATGTCACGGAGTGTTGTCGAAGAAGTGAACGACGTGCCTGGCTCTCCGTGTATACTCAATTATAGGATATTGATTCTCTATTTGTATCAGAAAGTATAATTATATACTGCTCATTACGATTTCTTTCCATGGTGGTATAGTTTTCCAACTTTCGGATACGGCGCCTTCTAGGTGAACCATTAAACTGCAGAAGATATATCTCGCTTTGTAAGGCATAACTAGCCTCTCCTCTTCGCTGCTTCAGCTATTTGGTCTGAACAAGCGTACAGAGCTTATGATTCTGAGTTAATACGCTCGAGCAGCGCCAACGGATCGATCGGCAACTCAATATCTCCCATAGGCAGCCTACGATACGTAATCATCGTCGAATCGCACCCATAACCATAGATGCAATCCAGGATTCGACCAACCCCATCCACCACCGAAAGAGAATCAGAGATATGCACATCCGCCTGATGCAACGTCGTCTGCTTCGCCGTATTACCACTAACAGGTGTTCCAAGATAAACATTAAGAGCCTGACGACGCGCCGCATTCGCCGCCACCATTACCTCTGCTGGTGTAAGTCCCTCGGCATACGAAGACCGGACGAAACCCCTGTCAAAGATAGACGTCGAGTCTCGTGGCACATAATAGCTCGAGCGTGAGATGGTTGGGTCATATCGCTCGTTGCCGGTATACATCTGTCCGACATTGGTAACTGTGGCAGCGATGTTGCCGACGTTGCCTCTTGCGCCAGACATGTAGGCGATGGTTGCACCGTTGGTCAGAGAATATGGGCCTTTCTTCAATAGTTCAGAAACAGATTCGCTCAATCCACCGAGCTTGTGGACGATTCGATCCTCGATACGCTGGATAGAGGCCTTTGTCTTCTGTGCTTTACTCAGTTCGAGTTCTGCGATCTCACGTTCGGCTGCGAGGAGTGCCTCCTGATAGCCTGGAGGGATAATCTGTTCTCGTTTCTCACCAGGCATTACGTAGTCCTCTGCTGAGATTGTTAGACCTTTAGTGCTGATATATGCGGACATCATTGTGTATCCGCGATCCACGAACATATATGGTGCCCTCCACTTATCGATAGCTGAGATAGCAGTGATCAGACCTCTGGAAACGTCGGCAGCACGAAGTCTCCCTGAGACCATGAAGCCATTCTTGATCACCACCCTATCCAAATCTGACACCTTGCCCCTAGTGTAATTCAGTTGCTTTGGCAACAACATACTAATAAGTGTCCGACCAGAGTAGTATGGAACACCATGTCGCTTCGCAAGTGCTTGATAGTATGGAACATCAATGACTATCTCGCGAATACGACTTGTCTCCTCATGCACACCTCTGGCCTCGATAATGTTCTTCAGCTTTGCAAAAGTCGCCTCATCAATCGTATCATCTGTAGAGAGGACATACGCGCCGACAATACCATTGTATGCGATACCAATAATCGGCTCACCTGACCGACCGCTGAACAACTGGTATGCTGCGTCCATCATTTGCATCTCGATACGAGCAGCGAGATTTGCCCCGACCATTAGGTTCAACTCGTCACCATCGAAATCCAAGTTATGGCCCGCTGCATTCGTCTCGTGTGCGCCGATGCAATAGTTGTTCCACTCCTTCACTCTGTATCCAATCAACGAGTGACGCCATAGTGTCGGATTACGAAACATGATTGCATAGTCTCCATCGCGCAACTCCTTCAACACCTTGTCTCCGAGCTTCAGGAGAGTTTGTTTGGAGATCTTTTTATATAGCTCGCGTGAGTTGGTTGTGCTTGTCCCGAGAGTTGTGACGAGATGCGTGACGGACTCACCAGCTTCTGACTGAAGCCATTCTTTGTTGTGGACAGAGACAGTGTAGATGTTCTGCATGTTTCGCATGATGAAGCGAGGACACATGAGTTCGCTTGAGCGGCCGTAGATGTTGGGAGTTGCAACTGCACGTGCTGTCTCTTTGGCTCTTTTGTTCTGTCCGGGACCACGGAAGAGACCGGTTTTCTGGTCGCAGACCATCAGGTGGGAGGGTGTTCCAGAAAACTTATCAGAACCAGCGCCGACACTGAGGGCACGCTGGAGAATAGCGATCGAAATTAAATTCGGTCGGATTATGTGCCCGATGAGTTCACTGTATTTCAGAATCATCTTGGTGACTTCTTCAACACCAGCACTTTGCGCCCTTTTGAAGTTCATTGGTTGGACTGACGTCGGCAGAAGGATCATCTTTGTATAGAAGAGGCCTAACACACGCTCCTTACTGATATGCAACGACGATAAATCTGTCTGCACAAGAAGGTCTCGAACTGCTTGCGGTGATTTCGACAGATGGAGATAAGTGCGTTTCTTCTGTCGCTTGCGACCATCTCTCCACTCAAACGACCGTTCCGCATCAGGGATAGCCATTTCTTTAACAGGGTCAACGAATGGAGCTGAACTCAAACATTCGCACGCACGCCCAGCTTTCGGAATCTTCATAAGCTCGTTCAGCCCCTTCGCTATCCCCTGCTTATCTTTGATTACCGTCTTGCAGTGAATGCAGATAACAGATGTAAGCGCTGTAATGGTGCTCACGCTGAACTCTGATGCAAACACAGTCCCCATTGATTGCAAATCGAGCACCATAGGATGACCAATACACTCTGAACCACTCTTACCACACACAGAACACTCCTGACGATTACCAAGCGAAGAACCAGGATTATACCCCATGTTCCTCAACAGCATCTCGGAGAAATGCCTAAGTTCCGTCTTACCAGAAACTTCCGACGGGTCAAACCACTGATGCGCCAGATAATCATCCTCATCTGCTGTGCTCACCCGAAAGGTCGTCACGACTGGATAGGCTTGATCTGTCATTTTCACCAGCAAATCAAACACCTCAAACACAGAAACCCTAAGACATCGCATGCCTACCCCTCTTCTTCCCCAACACGTTTAGCATACGCAAGCGCCTCCGACGCATCCACCTTCGTCATAAGAGTTCTCCTCCTTGCGTCCAGCTCTCGCTGTCGGATTCCCTCGGCCTCCGCAAGTTTAATCGCCTCATGCTGACTCTTATGCTCTTGTTTCCACTCAGCAGCCCTCTCCTCCGCTAACTGCCTGTTCCGATTAACGAGTTCCACCTCACGATCATCGTCCGAACTCGGGTGAAACCTCACACGTGCGAGGCACGAGCTTGTGCCTTCCTCTGCTTCGAGTCTACCACAACTCTACGTTTGCTATAACCTTCTGGCACAGAGATAAACACTTCAAGCGTAAGCGCAAGTCTTGCATAGAGTTGTTATTCGTTGCCAGCAGGCGCATAGAGGATTCATCGTCGGAGCGCTGTGTTCTTATCGATATTCCACCTTGTTTCGATGTAGAGGTCCCGGAAGAGCTGAGTGCGCCTGGTGTAATCGTAAAACGCGAGTCTAAGCGGGCAGACACAAGTCTCAGAAGTTTGATAAGACCGTCGATATGTGTGCTGTGATTCATGACGATTCTTGCTCTCCTGGGTGCTGAAGGCCCAGGCTCTGCGTTCTGCAGGCTGGGTTGCATAGGGACGAATACTACTTTGACTTCGATCTCTTTGCCGAGTTTGCTGAGGTGTGCTTCTCGTTTCTTTTCGGCTTCTTGTGCTCTTATTTGTGCTTGTTCGGCGTTTTTGGCGTCGCGTTCTGCTTTCCTTTCTGCTTGGGTTTTGGTGTTTTTTATTTTATCTCTCATTGGATTGGGTCTTTAGTATGCTTATGTGTTAGAAGATGTAAATAAATGAACGCTTTCAAACGAACATGGTGACATCATATTCACTGTTGTCGAAGATTGTGGGGACCTCCAGCGCCTCATAAAAAGTGACGGGTAAATGGTTAATCAAGGCTGAGCGTGCCTCAAACTTTCTCTACTATGCGGTATCTTGGAAGCTCTACAAAGAGCCTGATGACTCTGATGACTCTGAAAAGTCTGATGTCTCTAATGAGTCTGTAGCGCGTAGTGGTAGCAGTAGCGAATCGGATAACTATGCAAGCACCATCAGCGATAGTGATGATAGTGAGAGCGACTAGGCTTGCAGCACGTATAACATATACAGAAATTGGCTTGTGAACCCTTTAGATTTATCTTGCAAAATGGGCGTCAAAAAATTCCTCAGTACCTTTATTGTTGGGCTTCCTGCGAGCTTTGAGGTTATGCGTGCTACTACGGCGGCTATTGCTATCGATATGAACCAGTTCGTTCATCAAGCGCTTGACAAACTTGTCGAGATTGCATGCGAAAGTATGTTCGAATACGAAGGCATCGAAACAAATATTGTCTATGAGAACATCAAGACTACTGATGATCTCCTCGTATTATACAATGTCACTACTGGTACCGTTCTTGATGGTGTCATTACAGAGCTTACGCTCATGCGTAACCTTCGTGAACTCTATATCACCATGGATGGTACTCCTTGCTACGGTAAGATTCAAAACCAAATCGATCGCCGTCGCAAGCCACGTCGCTTCGTTCGACGAGGTAACACTGGTGAACAACACGTCCTACTACTCTCTAGTGCACTTGTTCTCCCAGGTACACCTCTTATGGAAGCATTTACCAAAATCCTCCTCACTAAGCTTCAAGAGTTCTCCAGTAAACACACCGAGATCTCGCTCACTATGTCGTTATCTGACATATCAGGCGAGGGTGAACACAAGGCACTCGACTATCTCAATGCGTCACCCTACGTGCCGTTCAGTAGCGGGGAAACGAAGTCGTTCACGATCTGGTCGAATGATAGCGACGTCGTTATCTCGCTTATCCATCGAGACGCCAGCAACGTGTTTGTCATCACAGAAAGCAAGAACAGATCTGGTCAAGCGGTACTCATGTGCGTCAACATCGCCCACGTCCGCGATCGCCTATGTACCAGCCATCGCGAACGTCTTAATGCTCCTCTGCTTCTTGCATTTCTCGGTAACGACTATCTTCCTGAAATGCTTGATACTGTTGACCTTGAGAAATCGTATACAAGACTTCGGGGTATTTGTGCAGGGACAGCACCTCTATCTCGTGATCTTGGCGGAAAATCTTCTGCTGAACTCTATCTTACGAAGGCAAACCGGCCATCTAACGCTGTTGATCTCCCTCTCAATCTGAGACAGAATGATGAAGTCATGCCTAGTGAGGACGTCCTTCAACAAGCACCCGGCACTCCAGCCAATACTGTTAGCAAGAAGCCCATGTATGGCTATATGCCAATGATCGATTTCTCTGCTCTTCGCACGCTTTTCCGTACCATGGCAGAAGAAGAGATCACACTTTATTACACTGGTGTTCCAATTCGAGGTCAATCGAAACGTCTTCTCTTCCTTGGAGGTGATCTGGATACCATGCTTGCCAATCGAGTCGGCTTCAAACGTGAATACTATCGGATGGTCTATGAAGAACTCAGTAGAATCGGCTCTAGTCCTATCACACCACGTGGGGCTACACCTACTGATAGCGAGCTTTACGAACTTGAGATGACACTCGCCACAAACTACATGAAAGTCTACTGCTGGTATTACTACTACCAGAGTGGAATGTACCTCACTTGGAACCAACCGGGTGCTGACGACTTTACCAGTTTCGAGGACGAGAGGTACACGAATAATGTTTACTACCGCTATGTCTTCCCACCTCTCTACAGTTCGCTTTATATTCTGCTCGATCGTGCTGAGCCTAGCAATATGATTCAGTTTGATCCAGCGAGTAATCCTGCACTTCAACCACGCCCTCGTGAACTTGACTACTTCCAGAAGCTTCCTACCTTCAATGTGCTTCATCTCTATATTGTTCTCCAACGCGAGGATTATAACTTACTCTTCCAGTCTCAAGGTCTTCCCTTTAACGAACCAGAGTTCGAAACGGAGAAAAAGCAGGTTTTTCGAGTGGGGTCCATTCTTGACCGCTATGGAAAAAATCTTGAACTTTCTAAACGTGCACCTATCGAGGCCCTCGTTAAAAAGTATCAGAACTATGTGGAATCTGCAGGGGGAAGACTCCTCAAGTTTGGTCGGACAGAACCGGTCAACCAAGAACGCGAAGTCAGAAACAGGGGGTTCGACCGTTTCCGCCTCAGAGGCGTCGCCACTTTCTGAGGTGTATAGATGAAGCTTGGTTCGTACCGCATGGTCTACATTATTACATATATGGTTATATGTTGTTTTATTTCGTACTTAGTTCCCTGCGAGTTTGGTCCGAAGTAGTGTGAGGAGTTCTCCCAATCGATTCCGTCCATGTCCGTTCGTCCCATTGGACCAGTAGTCACCACCATTTGAGTTGTCGAGAAGATCACAGTCACCAGTAGCAAGAAGATCTTGGGCCTGCCTCGTGCCAGGACGGAACTTCCGCTCGAGAATATCAAACATGAAACAGTCCTTCATCGAGTAGGTCCCATTCTGCAAACTGGTCGAATCTTCTTCAGCAAAGCTCCCACGGGAATTCCAATCTGGCCGAATTGGAAGAGCTGCTTTCACCTCACGCCCCCCTATGATTAGCAATGCCTCACGTTCATGACCAAGCCTCCGCGCTTCAGCTGAATCACGCGCCTTGCTGATCTTGTAAACGTGATGAACGAGAGCCATCTTGATCTGAGAGTCGTTATGGTTGTAGTAGAACTTCATCATCTGGTAGGCATGCTCAACAGTCTTCACCGGGATACCCATGAACTCCATCTCACATACTGCTGAATTGAGAAGGATACCACGTAGCTCGTTAGAGACCTGCTCTGGGTTAGCAAGACCTCCACTCTGCTCAGTGCGCACCTTGTTCGCGATCAGGTATTTCGGATCACGCCGCTTCGCAGCATGGACACCACACACAAGGTCTCCATCAATGTCGTATATCGCCGGATTTGGACACGGACCCTTACCACCTCCGCGATTGCGTTGACAGGGGGAGCTAGACATTTTCAAACTTTCCCACCTCTCAAAACAAGTATTGTCCACGTAACCAGATACATCAAAGCGGAAACATCGACCCCCAAATCCCAACCAGGGGAAAAATGCTAGACCTCCTCACGTTCATTATCATCATCCTCATCTTCGTGATGGTATTCTCACTCATCCTAATGACAACCGGACCCTCCCCATAGTAAACACAATCGTAATACTATGCATCTCCTACCTACTGTTCCTCGCACTACTCACCACAACAAACAACATATGCAACAAACAATACAGAACACCACTTCTGCCACCCAACCTACTTCGCACCACAAATCTCCCCCAGCAGTTCCCCAACACACGAACCAGAAACCGACCCCTACACACCACAACAAATCGGCTCCGTCTACCTTGGATCTGGATCTATCCCATTCGACGGCACCGGCAAGAAAATCGGCATCATCGGCTGCTTCTACCACCCCAACCTCCAAGCCGACTTCAACATCTTCTGCAACAAATTCGGCATCAAAACAAAGACACTCCAAGTCTACAAACACGGCACCAAGACCAACCCCAGCTGGGCAACCGAACTATGCCTAGACACACAATGGTGCAACGTCTTCGCACCAAACTCCACAATCCACGTCTTCATGGCTCAGGACGACTCGTTCCCCTCCGTTCTCTACGCTATCAAACAAGCTATCTCTCTCAAGATGGACATCATCACAATGTCGTTCGGCAGTTCTGAAATAGGCTCCGTCATTAACCAGTTCGAACCCGTGTTTGCCGCCAATCCAAACATACTGTTTCTCGCATCATCTGGGGATAGCGATACTGTATCCTATCCATCATCGTCGCCAAATGTCGTCTCCGTTGGTGGCACTATTCTTGCTGTAGCAGATAATGGGGTGAACGAAAGTTATGGTCCCATAGTAAACAGGAGTGCCATCACGCCCGGAGCATACAGTAAGCTTGGTGAATATGTTTGGTATACTTCGGATGGTAATGGCTCAGGACATGGGACGTCAGCAATCTTCTTGAAGCCTACTTATCAAGCAGCTCATAATCCGAGTCAGTATCGTTCCACACCTGATCTCTCACTTATCGCTGCTACGCCGAATGGTAAGGGTGTTTTTATCTATTGTTCTGCTGAGGGTGGTTGGATGGGTGTTCAGGGGACATCGATTTCGTCACCTGTGTTCGCTGGTATGCTTGCTACAGTGAACTCGAGGCGTAGAGTTCCTATTACGCGTGAAAGGATACTCAACTATCTTTATTCGTTGGCGAGTGCGTCGCTCCCAGTGGACGTCATGGTCGATGGCGCTGGATATATTAATGGTCGTACTATCCAAACACTTGTTTCTCTCTAAGAGGGTGATGTTTGTTGTATATCTTTATACAGGCGTGTGAAGATCCGTTTACTTCTGTGGGTTTTCTTGGATTTTCCGTTCGATATCGCGGATGCGGTCAGAGATGGATCGACGATGAGTTCTGACAGGAACTGAATGTTGAGACTGCTTAGGAGGAGCCAAGGGGCCGCCATACGCGGCTGCGGCTCCCGTGTTCTGCCTGATTTGCTCTCTGTTAATCACGGCACTTGGTTCGATAGGCATTTCCCCGTAAGGTTGACGAGGCTCCTCACGGGGAAGCTGTTCGTATGTCTCATCATCACCTTCGTCATCATGTGTGGGGTGACTCTTCGGGGTCTCCTTTGTTGGGAGAGTTGTAGAAACTTGGGGTTTCTGTGTTAAGAGTGATGATGGTGTGGCGGCGAAACCGTGCAATTTGGGCATTCTGTGGACAGGTGCGGAACTAACTGTAGATCCCTTGACATGCACTGGAATATATGTCGGTTCGGGATTATACAGATCACACAAATCAACCAGCTCCTGTTTCCCGGCATTAACGGCGATGTCTCGGAGCGAGAGGCCTCTATTATTCTTACCGAGGGGGAAACCAAACTTATCAATCAGTAGGATCAGAAGAGCTTTGTTGTCATCGCTATTCTGTTCGATAACACGCTCGGCAACCCCAAGAATTTCCCGTTCGTCCGCAATTTCCATCGTACGGATAAACTCCTCAGTGATTAGAATAGTGGGATCCTGCTCAGCATTAGGAACACTTATTTTTCGGAAGTGGTCGACGATCTGTTGTTGTCTTTGCCCAATTGCATAGTTGAGGAAGCCGTACTCGGCGAATGCTGACATACTTGCTACAGGTGGGTTTCCTCTTAGCATCATATTTGTCATCATGCTTACCATGTTCAGGTCTCCTTTCTCGATGAAGGTAAACATCGGAGAACGACCATTGCATGGTATGATGATTCTCGGTCCTGCCCCAGCGAGGAACTCCTCAAAGAACTTCTTACTTTTAGTTGCAGCGATGGCTCCAACTGTCATGAGATTGTTATTTGTCATAGTAAGAACTTTGCTGTCCTTGCCTAAGCTAAACAACAACATCATTGCGGCGCGGATATCCTGATTTAAGACAGCGATATGAAGAGCAGTGTTCTTGTCAGAGTCCACCTGGTCCAAAACAGGCTTACTTCGCAAAAACAAGTCCACCATATCCATGACTCCACTCGCGACAGCTTTGTTGAGTGCTGGATGACCTGGGGTATTCTGATTTGCACCGGCCTCCAGCGCCACTTCTGCAAATACGACATCACCAGTTTCAATAGCTCGATCCAGAACTGTCATACCACTGTCATCCATGAGATCAAGGAGAACTCTCTTCCTATCAGGCAGATTCTGTAGTGCTACAATGAAACCACACAGATTCCGCTCTTCGATGTTTTTAAACACATTAGTCGTTGTTACCCTAGGAAGACCTTTGTTATCAAATAGTTCTACATGTTCCCGAATGAACTTCCTGACCGCCCACTCGTCCTCGCTCATTAAGACAGTGAAGAGTATGGTCTTTCCTTTTTGGTCCATCGCATCCACATTGAAACCAAGTCGAAATGCATTCTCCACAAGAGCCTCATCACGCTTATCAATGGCATACATTAACAGTTGATAACCAATGGTATCGCCCATCACCATAGTTATAGAATCGATCAACTTAGGAGTTTCATCGTTATAAGAGGCCTCACTTCCGAGCGAGAGGATAGACACTTCATCAAACAGCATGGAAGTGTCAACCCCTCGATAAGTAGACTCAATCAAAGCGAGAGCATCTTCGTTCCCAAGTTTATCCGAGAGCTCCAACACATTCTCCTTTTCACCATCTTTACGAAAACACATATTCGAAAAGAGCAGTAAACGGAGGGTCCCGATCTGATTGTTCCGAATTGCAGCTTCGACAACATAATAGCTACCATAAGCTGGCAATTTCTCACAGAGCTCCTCCCACGTAATACCAAGCTCCTGACAAGCAGTAATGAACACGATCTGACCTATTCTCTCTTCAGAATATAGAAGTCCATCACAGAAGAAACTTACGAGATTGACAGCCATCTCGTCAGGCTTCTTACCAAACAGAGCAAGAATATGTCCACCAATCGAAACTGCAAAGCTAAACTCAGTAACACGAGCACCCGGACATGAAGCACCTCTGTCTACCAACAATCGAAATATCTCCATCCAGTCTTCCTCATTGATATCCTGCCTTTCGCACAAAACAGCAGCAATAGCATGAAGAATTCCCCGGTAGTCAATATAGATGAGATTCTCAAGACACTGTAGAACAATAAGTCGAATCACATCCGGACGCGCATCAGAACTCTGAATATACTCAACAAATGTCTCCGTCGAGACAATCCTCTTAAGCTCCAGAGCCAGATCAACGTCCTCATCAGAAACGGGTTCCAAAAGTGCCTCATAGAGCTCACCATAGTCATAGTCCCCAACTTCAACTATCTTTTTGGCTTTCGATTGGCTTGACATTTTGCACCATCCCAAACCAAATCGTAGACCCATTCTTCCCAGTATACAATTATACTCCACTACACCACAGGAAACAAGCTGACGGTAAAGTGCCCATAAAACGGCGACACCAACGTCAACACCCTCAACGAAGCCGGATTCATCACAAAGTTCCCCAAAACCACCACCCCAACCTGCCCAAACACCACCGGATTCACAGTCGACGCCACAGTCGCACCCAGAAACGCCCTTACCGGAATCTTCGTCAAGTCCGACACAAACACATTCTGCATCACAAACTTCACAACATAGAACTGAACCGAACCATCCGACAACGTCGCATAAAACCTAAACGACGCCGTCAACAGCCCAGCAAGAACCTGCAAATAATTAGTTCCCGCAGTCCCAACCACAGTAATCTCCACAACACCACCAAGCGTCTGCCCAGGCAACGCAATCTGCGTCCCATCAAGCATCCCAACCGTCACATACACCAAACCAGTCGGCGGCCGAATCACACTTCCAACCGCCACAACCCGCGAGGTCGTCGAACTCGGATTGATAGTCTGCACGATGATGTAAGTATAGGTCCCATTCTTATCCATGAAACCAATCGGCCTCGAAAACGCAAGCACACCAAGCGCCTCGACCGTCAAGGCCATCCCACTCAACGACACATTCGCGAACTGCACACCAACATCAGTATACAACTTGATCTTCAAATCAGAACCATTAACAGTCATCGTGTTATATGTCAACCGCGACGGCTCAAACGGCAAAACATACTGGATAGTCGAGTTCAGCGGCACAGTGTAAATCGGCTGTGTCGTAACATCGCGGTTAATGTCAATCATCATGCTGACGATGTTGACTTTCGATGCAATGTCATTCTCTGCCTGAACTAGTGTTGGCTCAAATGCGGCCGTGATATTACTGATGTTCAACTGATTACCTGAGACCTGGAACGTCGCATAACCCAGATCAAACGACTCCCCATCCTTCACCTCAGTATCACTAACGAGAACGCGGACAACATTCGTCCCCAGTGAGATACTCGGAGCAGGAGACTGATCAATAGTCTTGAGAGGATGCTTTCCCAGACCAACAGAGAGTGTGATAGTCTGGTTCACAGAAGTAACCCCATTGATAGTATAGATTACCGTGAGTGTAAGCTGCTGCGCATTACTGATCTGGAATGAACCATCGACATTGATTACCACTGTCGCCGTCCCAATCGTCGTGGTTGTTCCAGGATAGTATGTAGTTGCGAGGGAACTGACGGGAACTGATGCTCCAGACGCCATATATGAGACCACTGTTGATGGCGTAGTTTTGAACAGATTACCATTGTAGCCGAACGCCACGATGTTGAGGTTCTTCTCATTCGCGACCTGCGTCACCGTCACGTAGTTGATTTTGTTGTCAGAGGTAATGACTTTCAAGACGATTGGTGATGAAAGTGTCGCCACAGCCTTAAACTTCACCAACTGTCCAGCGCTTGCTGGAATAGTAGGAGCTGTCGTCAACTTGATATTGTTTGTGATATATGTTGTGCTGTTAAGTGCTGTTCCATCAATCGACAGGATCTTCGCAGGGAGCTCGATTGTTGTGTCCAAGTTGTTCACTACCACAACGGGGATTTGCTCAAAGTTTGCTGGATCCGAGATGACAAGTTGGAACGAGATTGCCTGGCTCGGGCCATTGGGCTTCACACTTATCACATTAGCAGTAAGTGTGTATGTCCCAGCATAACTGGGAAGGAGCAGTTGCGTGTTGATAATCCCATTTGTGATACCCAACCACGATGGTAGAACAGTTGGAGGAGCACTGCTGAAACTAATCATCCATTGTGCGAAGACTACCTGCCCCAAACCACTCACGATGAAGTCGTTCAAGTTATAGTTCAGCGTTGTATTGATCTCAGCGAAGATTGGTTGCGTCTGCGTCACAATCGCTGCAAGCGTCTCAACATATGGATTGATGTAATAGTTAGTCCCACCGATTGTCAAGTAGAAACCATTTAGGTTCCAGATACCCGCCTCGTTCGGCCAGAATGACGGCTTACTACCACTTACGTTCAGCCAACCAACAATCGTTCCACTACCGTCGGCCGAATAGATCCTATAGCCATTCTGATCCTGAGACACTGGACTCACAGGACCCTTCATCGGGTCGAACCCAAACGTCGCCCCAACTGTAGTAGGAACGTCAGAAAGAGTAGCAACATCGACCTGCGTTCCGGACGCCGTGGGAGCAGTAGGGGTCGACTGAACCAAGAATATCTGGTTCTTACTTTCTGAAACAATGTTATACGTATAGCTCAGTAGGCCCACAACTGGATCACCGTTTGCGTCTGGCGCAAGTTGAATGGAAACTACAATCGTGGGGTTCGCTGCTGTTAACATTACTCTAATAGCATTACCAACTGGAATAGTCGGAACATACTTCGATGTATTCAGGCCATAGCTGACACCACTGATAGAATAGCTTACAATGTTGGACAAGAATGTCTGAGTGTAAGACGGCGTCCACCCAGACACATCATGCACCTCAACATTACTCGGATTGTATGCGATAAACGTAATCAACACGTCCAATGTTGAGGTTCCACCATTTGTCAGAGTGCACTGAAGCGTGTAGGTCCCTGGGATCGGACACGAGATCACAATGCCGTCTGACAGATTATGCACTGATCCCACTGGAGGCGATGAACCTGTCCAACTTGCAGGCAATGTTGACGCATGCGTCGCAATGAAGGTAGATGTTGACAACTGCGAGTTAATCGAGACCATCTCAGACGTCAGCGTGAACGACTGGTTCACAGGTAAGATAAACTGCGGTGTCGGCGTAATCAATGTTGGTGCTGCGACATATGCGCACGTATAAATCAACGTGGTTAACGTAATAGTTGATCCAGCTGACGCACCTGCGATCGAACCGTATGTCGGAATGACAATCTGGATAGGCACGTTTACTTGTCCAGTTCCGAAATACTTTGCGACGTATGCTGTCAGTGAACCAGTTCCAGCAGTGGCGCCGCTTGCTGCGGTTAGCGTTCCCATGCTGGCATTAGCGTTGAGAAGAGGTGTTTCTAATGTTGGATAGAATATCTCAAGTAGATCGGTAGCTGGGAGATCTATGGTTGCTGGTGAGGTTGTTGGAAAGTTTATTATCTTGGCGGGGGTGTTTGTTGGTAGGATGGCTACGGTGAAGAGCACTACTTCTGCTGTTGTAAAGAGGAAATAGTTTCGCACGGTGGGTGTTGTGGAGAAGATATAGATGCCCTTTGACACATAGAGGGACCAGTCGATGAGATCGTCGCTTGTTCCTGATAATGTAGTTCCGTCGTGATTGAAACTGATAAAGGTGCCTCCGATATTTGTCATTGAAAACCGGCTGGCTGTTCCGTTTGGGCCGATGCTACGTGTTTTACCAGGAAGGGGGGTAGCTTTGGCAACTTCATGTCGCATCGTTAACGGGTCCCAAACGAACACATGGATTGTGATGCTGAGCGTGGTAGATGGGCCTCCATTTGGACTATATATCACATTGATCACGACAGGAATACCGTTGGGCATGCTTGGAAACGTAGCTTTCATTGGCTGAAATGTGAGTTGTTGTGGTCCCGCACCAATCGTTGGCGTAGCAGAACCACAGTTCCCCACATAAACCGTAAGATCACTACCAATATAACTACCATTAGACATATCAGGGATCTTTGTCGGACCCCTCACAAGCGTCGCACCAGACTGCGAACCAATCTTGACACCAGTAATCACATAATCAGCATTGTTCCCATACAGATTAACAAGCACATCATCCGCCACAACATCATTAATCTTGATAACACGATTCAAATCAACTCCCGCCGGCTGCGGAATCGTCTTCAGATTACAAACCGTAGTGAAAACTCCTGGCATAGGCGGCTCTACTACAACTGCACTTGAAGAACCATTAGGATTAGAAGAGGGGGCCGGATACATAAACTTCACATTATACGTAATAGTATTAGAACCAACCGTGAGAAGCGGCGGCAGAATACTCCCAGCTGGCCCAGGCGTCACAAACTGCACCGCCCAAGAAATACCATTCGCCACCACAGATGCCGGCAAAGCCGGAGCAGCCGGAAGCAAAAGAGAAGAGTTTGTGAAAAGCGTGAGATCCGAAACTGCGGGATACGGAAGAGGAACAGCCGTCAGCTCCAGAACAGCCGTCGAAAAGACCTTCCGCGCCACACCGGAACCTGGTGGCGTCACCATTGTATACGTAACGACATATATGTTTTCCATTACTGACGACGTAAGTAGTGCAGCATTCAGAGTCGAAACACTCATCTTAGACACACCACCCGCACCAGTCGCGATTTTCACATCGAAGTAAAGCGTCTTAAAGGCAGCCGAACCCCCATACAGGTTCTTCGTTGGAAGTGTCGTCATATAGCTATCAATAGGGTCTCTGAAAGTAAAGTCAGCATTCTGACAGAAAGCATACTGCTCTACCTTCCCCGCTACGTCCATAATGTTGAACGTGATGCCACAACCGTGGTATGGAGATGTAATATCATAGTAGAGAGATACATTAACCTCAGGAATAGGATTGCCACTGTTGGTGGGGAGGGTGAAATCATGTCCCACGAGTGTGATGCTCCCTTCGTAGATAATGTCGGTATCTGCATGCCAAGTTGTTCCATTGAAGAGATATACGTCCGAGTGTGTCGGTGCAGGGACATTCTGGAAATCATAGAGATACGAGTTGCCAAGAGTATCTACGAAGTAATACTGTCCAACATTGAGGCCAGGCTTGTCAAGGACTACCTCAATCTGAGTGATTTGTGGCTGTGGACCACCTGGTGGCGTAGGAGCCTGATACTGAGTGAAAGTCACGCCGTTCGAGGAATATGGAAGGCTCAGTAGTGCACCCGACGCGCCACTCGGATCGATAGAATGCATTGACACGCCAGCCACGACTGTCGAGAGGTAGATCTGACGGGACGCAACTTTTCCACTAATCTTCACCATCTTAAAGACACCGTTCGTGAACTCAGCATAGTTGAAATCAATAGTAGAGAGAGTGATCGGACTAGACAGATTGATACTTGGAATGTTATTCGTGTAGTCATAGAGACCCATCGGAAGAACATCCGTATAAACCTGACCAGAAACGTAGAATAACGACTGCGACAGCTTAACCGGTGGAACAATATTAATCAGATACTGAACATATTTGCCACCAACTACGACAACAAAAGTCTGCGACATATCCTGACCAGCAACACGACTGACAACAACACCCCCAGCAACCTGAGCAAGATACGGAGGAAGCGGGCTCGGCGGATTCAAAAGCGTCGCACCAGGAATGGTCCGCGAGTTCACCACATCAAACACGACCCTCTCCCCTTCAACCAAGTTAATCGTGTAGAACACCGGGCCAGTATTTCTACCGAAGTAGTTTTCCGCTATCATATAGAGTGTCTTAGTAGTGGGAGGTGTAAAGTTAAATGTCCCGCCACCAAATGAGCTCACAACAGTTACAGTCGTGTAGTCAAATGTGATGAACTGTGTCTTAGTGTCTACAATGGTGGAGGGTAGTCCGCTCCCGCTTACGTATGCGATCTGATATGTTGGTCCCTCTGGCATCTCGATGGTGATTTTCTTAGCACTGTTCTTTACGAGTGTGATGGGAGTAATGGTGTCAGATAGCAGCTGAAACGGAATCAGATTTAGTTCTTTCGGCACACCGCCAACCTTTCCGTGCAACAGGAGGCACTCTTTCCTCACGATAACGTTGTATCCTGTGGTGTTTGGAGGTGCTCCAGAGGGTAGCGATGACATAACACTAATGGAGAGTTCTCGCGTTGTCATTGGAAGTGCTGGTAGCGGTGCAAGAAGAATCTGTTCTCCTGTGTTTGCCATGAGCATTAATGTCTCACCAGTTGGAAGATAGAGTGGGTATGGAACTCCTGGGGCCGTATATGCAGCGTCGGCGGAATCACTTATCACGATAACATCAATAGCTGTGATACCGAAATAAATCACTTCCACACCAGAGAGAAGAACTTTACACGAGAGTTTCGTGACATTCACATTTCCGAAACGCAAATCACCGTTCTGTGTGGAGGTAATCTGGTCTCCCGCCGGGTTATAAATGTCCAACAAGACATCACTCGGAGCCGTCGCCTGAAAGAAGTTAAACAGATTAACACTTCTACCTTGCGGAGCAAAGATAGTCGCAACACTCGTGTTCATCTGCTTAGGAACAATAATCGCCACCATCACACCATACACATAGACAGCACCAATCGTCGACGCAGTAGACCACGTAGCCTGCCCAGCAACAGGTGTTCCAAGCACCCCATTTCCCGTATCTTCAGACCAAGTGAAAGCATTGGTCGCAATGTTTGGATCGAGGTTCACAAGTTGCGATAAGTTATAAACAGAGCCCTCTGCTACTCCTATCGCAGGAAGCGTAGCTGGTGGTCCAGGAAGCACATTAACATTGAAAACATAGTTGTTAGCTGAGAACTTGACGGAAGCTGTTGGGATAGTGATCTTTCCGTTCATGATGCTGAGTGCTGGTGCCTGCCCACTGATGTTTGTCGTAGAGCTGAAGCCGGCAAGAGCGGAGACATCGATGATGCCATTGGCGTAGCCGTGGTAAGTGAGTTCTGTCGGGATGGGTGTCTGTTGGGGGACGACTTGGACTGTTAGTGCTACAAATCCTTTGGTCGTGAGTGGAAATACTGTGAATGAACCGACTGTGTTTCCCTTAATGTATCCTTTGTTGTCCCAGGTGAATGCTCCTGTTTCCGGTGGGCCCGCTGCCGCCCCAGAGGTGCTATCCCAAAAACCTTGTGCTATATCATAATATGTTGGCAAGTCCAACTGAACGATTAGAGTATCAGCAAAACCCTTGCTACCAACAGTCACAACTCCTGGTTGCCCAATACCAGTAATCGTTTGACCATACATATCAGTGTAATGTAAAGTAGAACCCGACACGTAGTATGATATATATTTAGCCACCGCAACATTCGGGGGAACTGGAAAGTTATAGCCACTACTAGGAGCGATTAGCTCTCGGTAGGTATTGCCAACGTATCCCGTATCACCTGCCATCGTCGCGACAGAACCAACATAGTTGAAATCGTTGTTTGCCACGTTGGGAATCGGATATTGATAACTTGTTGGAGCATCGGTGCCAGGAATAACGATAGCAGTAAAAACTAAGGCCGGATAGGGAGGCCATGAGCTTGCCGAAGGAGTGACGACCACGTGATTTATCGCCGTCTCAAGTTGGAGCACTAAGACCTTCTTATAGGGAATGTATGAGATAGACCCATTGTAAATCGGCAGCGACCACTCGGCAGACGGACTAACAGGACGATTAACGCCATTGATAGTCACGGTTACCGCAACCGGTTGCGCATCATTAGCAGGGGTCGTAGACTGATAAGAAATCAGCGCATCACCACACGGGTCCTGCATTATAAAGTCTTGACCAGAGAAGTTAACTGCATAAGGAGCATGTAGAACCACAATAACCTGATTTGTAGGAACGATGATGGTTGTCATTTTACAAAACAACCGCGCTCATGCGCGAAACCCGACTTCAAACGTAGGAAGACCCGGAATGGTAGTTCAGTTCCTCTCGCCATTCCAGCACGCATTTCAGGAAGTCAATAGACACACTGGCAACAAACAGTGTTTCCCTATAACCCTACGCTTCCGCGAAGACAATCGTGCAAGCATCTTCACTGTCCTATAAGAAGGTTGGACCCCGTCGAGAAACTGATACATCTTGTGCGAGACCAGAAACTCGATTGGTCTCCAACCACACCTACCAATAAACTCCTGCCAGCTTGACTGTAAATATAGCGGCCAAATCTTGGACGTATAGTCTACCATGTCAAAGGCATTATTCCTCAATAGACGGATAAGCGTCCTGAAGGCAATGCGCACTGAAGGTCTGTCAATCCGACCGTTGTTGTCCTGCCTACGGGGGTTGGAATCGTGTTCTGATAGCGGAAGAAGTTCGTCGTGCCCGAACACCAGAGCGAAATAGAGTTCATCGTCGTGGCTTATTTCGGGGATAGGCTTCTCACCACGCTTGATACGATATAAGTTGATTGAAGGTGATAGCTCGTGCCCCTCTTCAATCAGGTAATCAAGACACTTCTGCGCGCCGCGTTGTGCGCATATTTCTGAGAAGCGTGGGCCGAAGGACATCTCTAACTCTTTTACTGCTTCAATGTTGTCGTCGGCGAACATCTGTTCAATCTCATTAAGAGTGGTGAAAGTATTTAGCTTTGTGCAGTCTTCGGGTATATCATCCTGCCGTGAAGTGAACGCAGCGCCTTCGTTTCCAGTCATCAGTTTTCCAAGGAGATCCATTTTCCAGAACCAAGAAGAGCGCTACGTGTTTCGTCAACTCAGACAACAATGTGGATATATGGTTATATCATGATTTAGAATCCGAGAGCCCTCTCGTTTGTGAACAGGTGATCCACACACTTCTTCACAGCGTTGAAGTGGGTTTCATTGCCGAACTCTTCTTTCACCATCTCAAGAAGTTTGGAGACTTTGTCTGGGCCTCCGCCAAATGGGCCGAACCACCCAGGAGCGTCATCATTCCAAGACATGAAGCCGGATTTTGTGCCATCCTTGGAAGACACACTGATTTGTGTGTTAAATCCGCGTCGTCCGTCCATCTCGTTGAGGTCTGAGTTATATTCCAATATGATCTCGATAGGGAGGCCATGTATTTCGATATTCCGAAGAACTGGCCATATCGTGAGCCGAAATCGTTCCACATGCCGCTCGTATACACCTTGGTGCAGATGATATTTGTGGTTGTTAGCTTTTTCTTAAGCTCCTCGGATTTGCAGGCGCGGATGACGGTCTTTAGTGCCACGAGCTCGGCCTCGAGTTGGAGGTCATTTTGCGTCTACTTCGATGAGTTTGAGAGCGAGGGCGAGTGCTTTGTCAAAAGCGAAATCAGATCTTTCATAGAAGAAATACCAGCAGGCGAATACGATGATGGCAACTACTCCGATCAGGATGAGTAGTGCTGATAGTTGTGAATATCCACTGTGCATCCAGGCGTTCGGTCCGAGAGATGGGTTGACTGGATATGCGAAGGAGATGAACGTAACGAGTAGCATTATGATGGTTACGAGTAGTGAAACTATGACACTCCAGAAGATGAAGGAGTTGAAAGTGTCATCAACTTTTGATTGTGATAACTCGATTAACTTTTTTGTGGGTAGGTGTTCAGCTATGGCTATTTGTTCTACAGCTTTCTCCATGTCTCTGGTGGTTGCATACACTTCTTGTACGTTCTTTCTGAACTTATTAAATGCGTGTTCGCGGGTCGCTGTAGGCGGTAGCGGCTCGAACTTCTTATCGTTGTGTTCACTTTGTATTATGTTAAGTGTGTCTTCGGACATTTTCGGTACTCGTGGGGTGCCTGATTGGGGGGTATTTGTTAATGCTTGGGGTGTGAGACTGTATAAATGTATACTTTCTTATTTTCTTTGGGGTATGTTTCTCATGTGTTTGAGAAGAGTACCCTCTGGATTGCTTCGATAAATGGTTTTCTCATCCTTAACTGTTCTTCGTAGAGAGGCAGGGTTCGTAAGATGTGTGAACAATCCATTATCTGATTGAGTTGTCCCTCTACATATGCGTTGAAGAGAAATGTCAAGATCATTTGTTCTTTTGTGCTTATGTTGTCGAACAACTGACCCCGAAAGATCGTATCCTTTGTTCCGTCATCGTAGACGACGATACCCAACATTGCTCCAGCTGGATAAATGTATCTAACTGTGCTCGGTGAGCTCAAGGTGTCTCCTGAATTGTGGTCATTGGAACTGCTTCGTGGCGGAAGATTTTCGTCAATGATCACCTCTGGTAGGATGCAGACGTTTCTGAATAGAATGCTTCCTTCGAGTTCAGTATATTGCACCGAGTTCTCGAAAAAACCAAACGGGTGTGAGATGAACTTTGCTTTGCGCATGATGAGGTCTTTCTCATGTGGATCAGTGATCAGCCACGGAATATCTCCGTAAGTCTTCTTGTTGACAACAGACGATAACGGAACCATTACAACATTCTCTAGTCTCTTCATTACCCTAATCATCCCGACATTCGGCGATTTAGATTGATTGTGACCAAAGGTTAAGTTGAAGTCCGACTGGTGTAGCTTATGTAGTGGCGTGTTCTCAGTACGACACAACTTGGCAAATACATCACGCGTGTGTTCGAATAGGAACCTCATCAAGGCAAACATGTCGTTGAACTCGGCCTTGAAATAACCAGTGATGGAACATGCAATCTGACATAGTGTCATATGCGACCACGCTTGATTCACGTGCACCAATGTTTCTAACAGTGGAACCAGTGTCACTGTGTTTCTCTTCATCGCATAGATGGGAGACTTGATAGATGGAACAATGTAATACTCTTCCATACTCCCTTTTGTAGAAAGGGTCACATTCTCTGGAGAAGATGGCTGGTCTTGTCTCTGTGTGCCAATGGAACGTGTAATTCCCGGTGGATCGATGATGAAGATTGGCTTCCATGATGTAAACATCGTGCAGTTGATCTCCTTCATCATACAGTTCTTCACATACCACTGATAACCACTCACGGCACCAAGCTGTGAAACGTCATCTGGATTGACAACCAAACTCTCCGAGTCGTTTAGCCTTACCACGTGGCTTCCACCTGCCCTCTTAACTATCTCAGGCGCTCCCCGAAAGAGCAATGCCCTATGGGAACCAATCAGCTGTCCTATCCCATCAAACAGCATAACCGACTCACCATCATACCGAACGTCGTGACAAATGGACATTTTCGTAACACATATCATACCATCGCTCACCACAAATAGCTACTATGAGAGACACTTCATGCCCTACTTCGTCACCCAACCATCAACGAAACGTGCCCCACATGCAGACAGGGAAGCATATTGATATCCCAGTCTGAGACATCGCACATCAGATACCACCCCTGACACCAAATTCTTCGAAACTGGTTCCCATGGTTAGATTGATAAGTGGGATGCGTGGGGCTCTGACGTTTGTTCGTGTGTATTATTATTGGTAACAGATTGCAATTGCTTTACAGTTGAGTTGGGGTTTGCTGGGAGTGGTGACCATTCTTGATTTTTCTGCCGAGAAAGTGTCCACTTTAATGATATTTTATGCGATAGTTCTCTTCATCCTCGCACCGATCACCACATCGTAAGAGCGAAATTTAATTTTGGAAAAGTCCTTATCAGATACTTTGAAACGGAAACGTTGTACACCTATGAATACCCATCATATCGTGATAAGGCCGAAATGCCAATCCACAGTTCAGTACGGCATATAGACTGTATATGTTTATACTTGTTCTTTCCTTCTCGTATGATTTCTCTTAGCAGGCGAAGCGAAGCACCTCGTTGTTCTTGTTTAGCATCACGACACACGCCTTCGCGGCTTCGTAATGCTCCCCAGGACCAAAGCGCTTTTCGAGTCTCTTAAGCACTTTCACGAGGCCTCCCTCGAACTCCCCAGGATCACCCTCCTCATGACCAAACCACGGATAACCACACGTGTCATCCGGGTCATCGACGAAGGTCTTCTCAGTGCCATCTGGAGCAACCACACTGATTGTGAAAAGATACGTATCACCAGCTGCATAGCCGTCAATATACTCAAGATCCACCGAGATCTTGAAGGGGCTCCCAGAACCACACTCAAAGTCGATATACATCCCCTGCGAGACACTACCACTTTCAGAAATGCGTTGACCGAAATACACCCCACATCCGTCAGTTTTCACCGCCGTGCACTTGACACCATCAGTCCGAGACAAGTTCTCCTTCATCTCTGCGTTCTCCCGCTCATGAATCAACTCCTCAAGCCGCCGATGCTGGGCATAGAGTTCACTCAGAGAAACCACAACATTCTGTGTAGATGCAGTAGGAAGAGACATTTTAAGAACCAGCTTATAACAAACCAAACAGTTATCTCCCTTCACACGAAACTACTCAGACCAAGCTTCTCATTATTCCTACTAAGCAACGTAATACACGCCTCTACGGCCTTAAAGGAACCCCCTGGACCAAAACTCCTCTCTATCTTTTCTAATACCTCAGCAAGACCAAGATCAAGTTCCTCTTTCTCATAGAAACTTTCCGGACCATACCACGGACTACACTCTTCACCACTATAAACAAACCTCTTCATACACCCATCAAGAGAAGTGACATCAATAAGAAAGTCAAAGTAATGAAGATCACAACAATCAGTCACATACTCAATCTCAACATAAACCACATAATCACCCATACAGTCAAACTTGAAACACATCTGCTGAGAAACACCACCACGATAACCCCTATGTCTCCCAAGATACACCCCACAACCCTCAGTAACCACCTCCACACATTCAATCCCATTACTCCCAGAGAGCTGCCTCTTCAATCTCACGAGTGTCTCCTCGTGAATCAACTTGTCAACAACCCGAGATCGTGTGTGAAGCTCCGTCAATCCCGTCAGGGACACTTGTCTTTCAACAGGTATGTCAACTTGACAGCTTTCAACAGAAGAAGGCATTTTCCCTGTCTCAAACCACAACGATTTAAGTATCACGCCACTATATAACTCGTGCAAAATGGCTACACTTGACTTCATAGCAACTGGTCTTATGAATGTAGCCGACGCCAAATGGAGAGGCATGTCGCGATCGTTTAACTCAACACAACCAAGCACCACCCCCACCTTCCTCGACTACACACAAACCAGCCCATCGAGCAGAGAAGGACACACCATCGTCTACCTCAACAACTCGCTATACCTCTTCGGTGGCCGGACATCCACTGGCACCTATAAGAACGACCTATGGAAATATACACTCCCCACTGGACCCTGGATAGCAATCGTGAACAGCATTGGAACACCACCCAGCACACGCTCCGAACACTCCATGTTCACCTACAACAATAAGTTCTACATCTTCGGTGGGTGGGCTGGCACTAATCTAACCTATTACAACGACTTATACAGCTATGACCCCACTACAAACACTTGGTCTGTTATAACTACCAATAGTGCACCACTCGCACGCTATGGTGCTGCTTCTGTCGTGGTCGGAACGAGTTTGTATGTCATCGGTGGAATGCTTAGTGGAACAACTATCAGCTCTGGTCTCTATATATGCGACCTTTCTGTCGTAAGCCCAACATGGACCCAATCTACAGTCAGTTTATCCATAGCACGCTACAGAATGTCTGCTGTGGCTTACACACCTCAAGGACAAAGTATCACCAGAACAATCATCTACCTCTACGGAGGTGATACGAAGACCTCCACACCTGGACCTACCGCTGGTCTTATGACATATAACTTGAGAACAAATAAGTTTGCCGCAGTTACGTTGAAGGCTGGTTCAGGAACTGGTCCAGGAAACTGCGCTGGTTATGCAGTCTTCATTAATGGGACGAACATATATCTCTATGGTGGATACATAAGTGCCACTGCATCGAGTAATGGGCTCTATGTGTTCGACATCTCCGCCGCTAAATGGAACAGCATCGCCCTGAATACCTCGCTGCTCTCAAGCTCCAGATGTCTATGTGCCTTTGCCAGCAATGGCACCACTTTCTATGTCGATGGTGGTTCTTCTACAAATACTGGGGCCACTACTTATAACGATACTTGGTCCGTATCAATCTTGCCAACTCTCGTGGCGACATTGCTTCCTGGTAAGGTCACTTCTGTCAATAGTCAGACCTTTACTCTCAATGGTGTTATATTTAAGGCCACATTGGTTGGAATCTATGCGGCTGTTGGAGTAACGGTAACGCAGGCTGCTGCTTCTGGACAGATTATATCGTTGGTCGGTTTGCGCGTTTCTTTGTAGGAGTCGTTCAAGCGATGACCCGTGAGCTCTTCGGTGTGCTGTATAGATTTATACATGGTGTTGTGTTGTTGGAAAATGGCTGCGTTTGAATTCGTAACAACTGGACTGATGAATACGAATGACAATAAGATGAGGGGTATGTCGCGGTCATTCGTGTCAAACACTGTTAGCTCCAAGAAGATAATACAGGACTATACACTGGGCACCGCATTCCCACAAAGCAGAAAGGGACACACAATGGTATACCTGTCTAACTCGTTGTATCTGTTTGGCGGCAAGCTTGCAAATGGAACCTACAAGAATGACCTATGGAGGTATGTGTTCCCAGATGGTCCCTGGACAGAAATAGTTGCACCCAATCCTCCGGCACCACGTGCTGAACACTGTATGGTTGTCTATAATGGCAACATTTATATCTATGGTGGGTGGGGTGGGACCATCCCGACGAGTTATAGTAATCTAACAATCTACAACTCGATATTGGGAACTTGGAGTGTCCCAGTTTATGCTGGCGGCAGCGTTGCTATGACAACAACCTATGGTGCTGCTTCTATAGTTGTCGGTTCTACTCTCTACCTCATAGGTGGAGTGAAGGCAGGAGCGTTGATCACCACTGGAATCTTTAGTTGTGATCTCTCTACAGCTCTTTTACGGTGGCAAACTGCAGGATCATTGACTAATGCATGCTACAGAATGTCTGCAGTAGTGGATTCTGCTGGCACTTTTATTTATTTCTATGGAGGAGATACAAGTTTCACTGTTCCAAACTGCTTGCCCAATATGTTACGATACAGACTATTCAATGGAACGATCGTGACGGTTAATTCAACTCCACCAACGGGAGTTAATGGACTTGCTGGCTATGCGATGTTTATTAATGGAATCAACATATTTGCGTATGGTGGTTATACCAGTGGTGGTTTGGCCAACAACAATCTCTATATGTTTAACATATCGAATTTAACTTGGAGCGCTCTTCCTGTTTCTTCTCCAATAGCTAGTTCTTACCCTCGATGTTTATGTGCTTCTGCTTCGAATGGCACGACTGTCTACATCGATGATGGCGTATCGGCAGCCAGCGGTGCAACAACATTCTACAGCGAAACCTGGTCTATATCCCTGTCTCCATCTATAATAGCAACACAACTACCAACGAAACAAATCTACGTAGGCGGACCGACTTTCACACTAAATGGCGTCCAGTTTAATGCCACACTCTCCGGCCTAAACCTCACCGTCACACTAACCGTTTCACAAACAGCACCATCAGGCCTGATTTTAACACTAAGCGGACTGCGCCTACTCATCTAACAGATTGAAAATGTATTCCCAAACCCAAACCACCTCCCAATACATCAAGAACGAAATGTGCCTCCTCGCCTCACGACTACTCATGCAATACATGACAGGAGAAACACCAGCACTCCCACACAACCCCATCACACTCTACACACAAGAAGAACTCAATGCCATCCGCGACACCAAATCACGCATCTTCTACTCCTACTTCACCTCACCTGAAACAACACTCACCGCATCACTCTCACTATCGAGACAACCAGAACAACCTTGGGAACCCAATAATGACTTCGACTACCTCCTCATCGGCATCTACTTCAAAAAGAACGGCCGGGACGAACAACTTGACGAACTCCTACAGCGCCGTCCTGAACTCTTCGTTTTCATGTTGTCCGAGTTCTTTACTGCATTATATTCGCCGTATTTGGAGACGGTGGGTTATGAGGAAATCTCGTTTTATCCGGATGATTCTGACTATCCGTATGTTGTTTATCTTGATGGTGAACCACATGAGGCTCTTTCGGTTGCTCCTAAGTTGCATGGTTCTCCGATTTTGCGTGACGTTACTGGTCATATTAGTCAGCATACTTATGCTTTTCTGGCTGAGATCACTGCACAGCAAGAGGCTAATCGACGGGTGGAAGAGGAAGAAGACTGATTGTAATAGTATATACTATACTTACTACCTTTCATCTCCCAATATCTTAGTGTTTATAGAAAATGCATACTCGACTACCGTTTGGAAACCCACGTGTAGCAATAGATATTAATGTGCCAGCTGGAAAACGACCTGTAACCACTGAAAGCGATGGCTTCAAACGTCAAGAATTACGGGACTCACTTCTGAGTAGCAACTCACTACGACAGAATATCGAATACACCGAAGAACAACTATTCTTTCTCGAATATGTTCTGAAATATGGGCTCAATGCTGGTCTCGTTCGCATCTATAACGAAACTATGGAAGCCATGGCTAAGTTCTACACCGACATTATCAAAGCTGGCAGAATTCAATCACACCCCGTCTCCGGCAATGTTGGTATCTGGGTTAAATACGTCTCCAATGGCAAGTCAGAATACACCGAACTATCCAAACACTGGCCACACGAGTTCCTCAAAAACAAAGCCGTATCGCAAGTTCTCGTCTTCCGCCACCAAATCGCCAACGACAACATCGTAGACTTAATCACTGTCCCATTCATGTATGGGTGCCGATGGTGTATCACTGCCAACAAAACACCACTCCAACTCCACCAAGGCGGCGAAAACGCACTCGACTACCGCGGCTACTTCATCCTGGACGGCACGCCCCGCTTCACCGTCGCACACGAGAAGATCGCACATAACGTCATCACCACCGTATACAGCGAGAAAGACAGACGCTACGACACCTCCCTAAAGATCCAAGACGAGAAAAACAACTCCGTCGAATACATCCTCTACAAAGGTATCAAGACACGAGGGTCTGAGAAAAAAGAAGAAGAAAACACCTACTTCCTCAGCTCGGGCTGTTTCTCCAAAGCTATCGAAGTCAACAAGATCTTTAAGCAAATCTGGCTTCTCCTTATAGGCCTCCGCGTAACCGATCCCACTCTTATCCACGTTGGAGAGTACGATGAATACATGCAGGACCTCGTTCGTGTCGTTGCTGGACCAACACTACAACACTTCGTCCTCTATGAATGGGCTGAAAAAAGTACGGAACCCATCGTACCAGTCGGGACACCCGGCACCCTCGACGAAGCGCTCAACTCCCTCTACAAGAAGAACGCCGATAATGACCACGGGCGCAAAGCTACCTACACACAACTGAATCTCGACCTACGCGGACTAAAAGACTACGCAGAAATGGTAATCAGATCCATCTTCCCATCCGTCGGCGCCTCTGTAACAGCTGGTTCCATCACAACTGCACGGTACAACATGTATCAAAGCAAAGCCATGCTCCTCATGCGTATGGTCGTCGCCAACATCCTCACCGAACAAAAGGTCCTCCAGCCCACCGACCGCAACAACGTCGGCAACAAAGCATACCTCACCGCAGCAGAAGTATTCCGCCGAGACCTCACCCGCGACGAAGGCGCACGCCTCAGACACGAGAATGTTAGCGACTACCGACCCAAGACAGCTGTCGCACGCGGCGAATCAAGCGTCCTCGAAGTCCTCGACTTCTCCAACCTGTTCGACTTCTTCTCCTCAATGACAATGCTCTCTATCCCACGCTGCGCACACTCCACAGACCTCAGCATCAGAGGCGTAAACGAATCACACACGGGCTTCATTTGCCCATACGACACACCATCTAACGACATGGTTGGCCTTACGACACACACAACAATGACATCTTGTTTCTCAGTCCCCAAGAATGTCTCTATCGTCCACAGGCTTGTTAACCAAATCCTCGATACCAATGGCCCACGAGATCGTTTCCCAGTAGCCCATAGTGGTGGAGCTTCTACAAATGGCTTGCTCCTTCTGTCGATCAACTCTGTTCCTTATGCACTCATCGATAGGGCCACCTTTATCGCTATTCGTAATCGTTTCAAGCGTGACTATCTCTTTATGGATATGGTTGTCATTGAAGAAGCCTATGTCGTCCATAAGACAATCGATGGTACACGCACCCGTCAAGTTGAAGTCGCATCCTACAATCTTCTCTGCGATAGTGCACGTATCTACCGGCCACTGTATAACGTAGAGGAACTCGTTAACCGTAGACTACTCGAAGACAGTGCTATCAACAGCTACCTCGGATCGCGAACCCTCGAACAAGCCGTCCATGACGGTGTTATCACTATGGTGTTTCCGAGCGAACTCGAGTTTAAGATGATCGCCACCAACAGACGACAAATCATCCAGTCTCTCCGCCATAGTGATTCTGAGACGAGAGTAGGTGCATCAAGCGCAGCAGGTGTAGCAAGCAGCAACTTGAAATATGACTATTGTGATCTTGACCCACTCGCCCTCTTCGGCATGACAGCATCTTGTGCACCAATGATCAACCACTCTCCCGGCAACCGCGGCATGCACGAACCAGCCATGGCCAAATCTGCAATCACACCAGTCTCCACCAACATCGAACAACTCTCAGAAGCCTCAGCCAAGGTCCTCCACTCTGCGCAAGCCGCACCCGTCACAACACGCACTAACGAAGTTTTCTCTCGCTACATCGCTAACGGCGTTTGTGCCATTATGGCAATCGCTATTACTGAAGAGAACCTCGAGGACGCATATACCGCATCTGAAGCCTGGGCTCGCAAGACAACGACAGAGCGTATCACAACTATCGAAGTCAGCGTTGAGAAGGATGAGATCGCTGGTATTCCTGAAGGCAACGACTACCGTATGGAACGCTATCATGATATGGATCGTAAGAGTGGTCTTCCCAAGATCGGTGAGTATCGTCGTGTTGGGGATGCCATCTTTGCGAAATACAAGATTGAAAGTTCTCCGCCTACAGCCGATCAAACTGAGGAAGTAGACAGACAAATCGTCAACAAGACCGAATTTATTGGCATCGGAAAAGATGGTTATGTCCAGAAAATCAAAGAAGTCAAGGTCGACAAGACAACTATCTACCGCATCACACTCGCCACTGTCAAGTGTATCCAGACAGGCGACAAGCTCGCTACCCGCTATAGCCAGAAAGGCGTCGTCGGTGGCATCCGTCCACTCTCCGCAATGCCACGCATCCCTGATGGCAAACGAAAGGGTCTTATTCCAGACCTCATCTTTTCTCCTATGTCTCTCACATCACGCGCAACACCCGCCGTCATCCACGAACTGCTGCTCGGAAACTACGCTGTCGCCACTGGCAAACAGGTCGATGCAAGTGCATTCTCAATGACACTCGAGCGTCTCACGCAATACAACAACGAACTCGTTAGCATGGGCTATGCTCCATGGGGAGTCGAAACCTATCAACACCCTGAGACTAAGCAGGAGTTCCAAATGATGACCGGTGTCGCTTACGTCCGTGTCCTCAAACATACCGCCTTCGAGAAGCAGAAGGCATGCGGTTTCGTCAACTTCTCGTCTATGGATAAGATCCTACGCCAGCCTTCTAAAGGCGGTCCTGAGGGCGCCATCCGTGGTGGCTATATGGATTGGGATACGTTTGCTGCTCACTCTGCATCTCACATGATCAGCACCATTTGGCGTGATCAGTCTGACCGTGTGCTTGTGGAGTTGTGTTCTACTTGTGGGCATCTTTGTGATAGGTGTAATCGTGATGTTGACACTGTGAAGGATGTTCGGGCATCTACGCATTGCACTAAGTGTCATCAGCCGACGCTCGTCACGACGAAGATTCCGTTCTGCCTTGTGAACATCTACTTCCAGTTGCTCACGGTTGGTGTGAAGCTGTCGTTGTTCCCAGGAGCAGAATAAGTATGTATACAGATATACGATGACCGCGGACATTCACATGAGTGCTCTTAGAGTAAAACGTCTCCAGCACAAGCGCCTGCTGGATCGCATGCCGCTTTCCGTGGGGGCTCGAGGTCAAGTTTGTATATGGATATACTTTATTCTTGTTGGGTGTGTTCGGTGCAGCGTCCGGGCTTGTTGAGGACTTCTAGGCAGCCGGGTTCTTGACACAGTAGGTTTGCTTTTTTGTATTCATCGAGGCATTTCTTGCAATGTGTCGTATGACCTGTTGTTCCTGGATATGGTTCTACCATGTTGGAGCATGTTAGGCATTTGTGCTCGTCGCAGGATATTTTGTTGGCTGTTGCTTTTTCGCCGCAGTGGAACGCATAGTGCCTGTAGACTCCATTGTGAAGCAGCCTTTCCTCGACGCCGTGATAGGTGCATCGGTGTTCTATGCAATATCGGGATCCTTCATCACTGGTGTCTTGATTTAGGTTGCAGTTTGCGGCCTGGCAGGTGTTCAAGCTCGACATTTTAGCATGGCAACCATTTGCGTCAAAGCTTATCACTACAAAGAAGACGTTTCCTCACGATGGGACGAACCAGAAATCTTCGAAATATGCAAAAACCGCAGTAGACCAAGTCAGAGCCCAAACACAACCATAATACTACACAAACTTATATCCATATAAGACAAAATACTCTCGAACACCTGTAATGGCAAAACCCTCAAAAACCAAGACTGCAGCCTAAAAGCATCTAAAACCTGCCCCACATGTTCAAATACATACTGCTGGAGACACGTGGACCCCGACAAACACCAGTGCTCTGCAACCGCGGCCCCAGCCGCAGCCACGGCTCCAACTGAAACCACACCCACCACAGAAGAGGAGATCAATGCCACCCCAGCATCCGAACTAAGCCTCATCCCCCTCCGAATGGGAACTCCTTTCATGGAACAAACAATGCTCACCTGCATAGGAAACAAGAGAAAACTAGTTCCCTACATCAGAGGAGTCTTCGAAGAAGTAAGAAAGAGAACTCGAAAGGACAAACTTAAAGTCATGGACGGCTTCACAGGTTCCACCGTAGTGTCCCGAATGCTAACCTACATCTCATCCGAACTCCACTCAAACGACCTTCAACCCTACTCATACCTAATGGCAAGATGCTTCCTCGAGACACCAAGCAGAGAAAAAGAAGAAATAATCAAAACCCACATTACCAGAATGAACTTAATTTCTGACGACATCTTCACCAACCCAACCAAAGGCTTCGAAGGAATAATCTCGAAAGGCTACGCACCTAAAGACACAAAAAATATTCAAGACGGCGAAAGATGCTTCTACACAAGAGAGAATGCACTCATCATCGACACACTAAGAAGATACATCGAAGACACCTGCCACCAATCTGAAGAAAACACCTACTTATTTCCCTACCTAATCGCACCCTCTTATGCAAAGCAAGCATCCACGCCAACACAAGCGGCGTTTTCCGAGCATTCCACAAGAAAGACGGTGTCGGATGCTTCGGTGGTAGCAAAGAAACCTCACTATCCCGCATCACTGGACAAATCACACTCGACATGCCAATCTGGAACAGAGAGCAAAACTTCAAAGCCTTCTGCCACAACAAAGACTTCAACCAGCTATTAGAAGGAGTGCGATGCACTGCGCTTGAAGAGAAGTTCGATGCTATATACATGGATCCTCCTTACGATCAACACTCATATGCAGCAAACTATTTCATGCTCGACCTAATAGTTTCCAACAAAGAACCAGAGAACGTAGCCCCTATTTCTGGCATCCCAACCGATTGGACCCGTTCTCCCTACAACTACAAGGCAAGCGTTCTCGGAACCATGAGGGACGCAATCGAAAAAGGTCTATCCATATCCAGGTTCCTGGTTATCTCCTACAGCAGCGAAGGTTTCATAACAGAAGAAGAATGGATCGACTTATTACAGAAAACCAACGGAGGAAGGAGTGCATTCGAAAGATATGCAATCGACCACAACGCCTACAGCGGAGGAAAAAGACCCAGTAATGGAAGCAACAAAGTGGTTGAATACCTATACCTTGTTTGGTCTCAGTAAACGTGATTTGCAGTCCACTACAGTCGACAGGACTGGAGTTCCCAAGAGCAAAATTTCAGTCAACCCGTTAATAAAATTATCCCAGCATTCTGAGGTTTCTCAGCTGCTGCGCATAGCACTATGACAACTGAGACACTCACTGCAACGCTTCCAAAATGACCAACTTCTGTCGTAATCAACTCACGATTTCTGGAGACACCAACGAACTCAAACGTTTCGAGAAGAACGCTAAATCAGAAGATGCATCGAGCGGCTTCTGCTTCACGTCTCTCTATCCAGAATGGCGCAGCTGTATTTGTCCCCGCAGTGGAACATCTGAGGAACCTTATGAGGTCAAGGTGTTATGGAATGTATACAGCTTCAAGACCTCATGGTGGCCAGTTTGCTACGGAGCATTCTCAAAGATCATCAAGAACTACCCAGCGCTCCAGTTTGAAATGCTGTTTGCTGAGCGAGGTAATGGCATTATTGGTAAGTATGCGGAGAACGAGTGCTATTGGGACATAGAAGATTGGATCTTTGTTAGAACACCAGAAGAACGGAAGTGTAATAGACGTTGTGAGAGGGAAGAGTTTCTTCCCCAATATAAGGAGTGGATAAGACAAGTAAAGCATATAACATATATGTTTTTGACGCTATGTCTAGTCACGGAATCACAACACGCTGTAGGACTGGTTTAAAGAAATAGTTACACAATCTGCCCAATACGAGTGTAGAAGTCGTGCAAGAGGTAACCCAAGCATAGGCGTTCATGCGCAAGCACAGTTGTTCTATGCGCAAGCACAGGCGTTGTAAACAACCCTAACATAGTGTAGGAGTCGCGCAAGCGACGACTCGTGCGCAAGCACGTGTTTTCTAAACGAGTAAACAAGTAAGCAGCTCAAAAACGCAGTGCGAGCCTTCGGCATACTCTCGTTCAACGCGCAGATACTGAGTATCCGATAGTTCTAATGACCTTGGGAGCAGTCTGAATCCAAAAGACTGTAGCACACAACCTCGTTCTGATTGTATGCTATCCAATGCAGACACCACAAAATGTTCTCCTCCAAAGTTTTCAATCGAGAACTCTATCTTGCCCACGTCCACGAAGTCACGACAAAATATCGCCTACCTTGGAACTCCAATGTTGACAAGTCAGCAAGCCCTGGTCCGTTCACCGGGACAATCACTGACGAGTGGCTTGAACCTGAGATTGCTAAAGCTTACAAACGGGACGAAGCAGATCCATACTACACAGGAAACCCTGTTAATAATGATGCGTTAGAAGATGTTGCTTCTACACCAGAAGGAAGTTATATCATTGTTCTCACTGGAGACAACAGATTTTTCGGCAAGATCCGACTATGGAGAAACGATGCGGATTACACTCTCAACGTAATGTATCTTTACGTTTCTGGAGACAATCGCAGAGCCCGAACAGCGAGGCAGGCAACAGTTGTCCCTCCCGACGAGAAACAACCTATCGTGTCAGCTGGTATCATGTGGTATTTCGCCGCGCAACTCTCTCAGGAGCTTTATGGGATGCTCGCACGGGTGATTATTGTCTATCCTCGAGAACCCATTTATAAGTATCTTGTGAGATATGGTGCGGTGTTTGTCAGTCTGGAGCGTAGGAGGGAGCTTATTGATGCAAGGATTAGTAGTGGGAACTCGCTTGAGACACATGGGCGTATCAAGAGGGCGATACTTGTTGTCTTGGGGGATGTAGATGCCCAGATTGGGGATGGAACTGAGGGTTGTGGTGCGTTGTTTGCGGCTCCTTTTTTGGTTCAGCAGCTTGGGTAGAGGTGGATATATGGTTATATCTTGTCTTTTTACCAACCGGTTGAGGGTGAGTCGTCTGGTGGTGGGGGAGTGCACCTACCGGAGAGGTGTCGGCCAACTTTGCCGCAAGTGGTGCAGGTGTGGTCGCATTTGTCGCGTCGGTGGTTCGGTGAGCGACAGATACTGCAGTGTGGAGGAGCTCGTTGGCGAGGAACTGGAGCTGAATGTGTTTTCGCTTCGGTGTCTGTTGAGTCCTGTTCTGTGGTGTGGGTCTCTGTTTTGGGAATGATGGAGTCGTTGAAGTCTATTGGAACGATCCATTCCTTTGTTGAAGAATCCCAGTGGCCGCCGGCCTTCTTGATCTCTTCCTTGACGGCGAATGTTCCCTTGGCAGCAATGCGGCGCATAGCTTGAGCAACGGTTGGGCCGCTTTGTGCTGCTCCTGCTGGAGTGGGAACTTGTGTGCTCGAGGGTGCTTCGCTGGTTTTTTCAGTTTCGATGCCGAGGGAGGCGATGGTGAAGCCGGGTGGGAGGATCCAGGCTTTGTTTTCGGCGTTCCAGGTGCCGCCGAGCGACCTGATAGCTGCGCGGTGGGTGTAGGTCTCGCGTCCAGAGAGCTGGATCATTCCGTTGCTAAGTGTGGTCATGATGAATCCATTGTGAGACATTTTCTTAGGGTATTGTTCCCGATGATGTTAGTTTATTCTGTGTGGGAAAATGGATTCCGTCATCGAAATCTTGGTGTGGGTCATCATCGCGTCGCTTGTTCTCTTTGTAGCGAACACTATCTTCTATATTAGAACGGCAGCATCACTCTTTATTGCGTTTTTCGTTGCAAGTCTTGCTATATTCTTTGCGTATCAATCGATATTCGGAGAAATAGTTATCATGTTCACGATTGTTGTCGGAATGATCTATGCGCTTTTCCGAGCAGTGCGTGATAAACGTGACGACCCTGAAGCGATGAGACTAAATATGAAGACCAATGGGGTCCCAGAGAGTAAAAATGTCTGACACCAGAAATTGCCTTGTTCTCAATATATCGACGATCGTAAGAATTGCTTCATACGCTTCGTGGACGGTTGATAACGTTTTGATGCTCCGCGAAGTCAACAGAGATTTCGTTGATGCGATTGATAACTATTCGTCACACGTCTGGGATGAGCTCCTGGAAAAATTAAGTTTGTTTGAAGCATTCAACATTAAGAAGCCGGCATTCGACAGGCGTCTGCTCTTAGGAATCAGAAAAAAGACGTTAAACACAGTATTTATAGAGTTTGCGAAGAGAGCTTCCTTTGAGCACAACCGGATGGCCTTTTTGCTTACGAATGGTGCTGATGTGAACGCTCTTGATAGTAACCGGAATAATGCACTCTCGATTGTCTGCTCTAATCGTGAGCCGTTTCCTCTTCGCACTGTAATGGTTCTCCTGCGACACAACTCGGCGATCCTTGATCGAGGTATGTTCTTCGAACGTGTCTTGCGGATAAACTCTCAGAGAGAACAGTGGTCTAACGATTGGGACAATCTGATCGAATATGTGATTGGTGCGGGGATTGATTTTCCAACGCATATCAACGGTGTGCCGACTATCGCACATGCTTACAAATGCAGGTCTTTTGCTCTTGTCAAGCATTTCTTAGACAGATGGGAGAACCCGAGTGACATCTTCAAACTTATCCAAAGATACGATTCGACATTACCACGAAGCTCTATCGAGTACATCCGATTTCAGAACCAAGTTGATGAGTACGTTAAACCAGGGTCTGTATTTGGATGGATTGGTCGACCAGACATCCCCGACGAACACTTCTTCTGGAATAAGAGATCGAATGTGGGCATAGCGGAACTCAAGATTGCACTTGAGGATGCATTTGGCTTCACTGATCTTACCCAGTTGGCCTACAGAGGCACGAGGAGGAAGCCCATGATCAACAAGCTAAACGAACTCAGAAATCAACTTCTCTATGGTATCAGAAGTTAAAGGATGTATAGATTATACGTTTCTCTACTTGGCTTTCATGTAGTTTAACGATCGCTGCGTACCAGCATTGACAAAGATGACCACTTCTTCAGACATGTAAATGTCGTCTTCCATGATCAAGTGGAGCCGAAGTGCGATATCCGTTGCCTTCTGTTCTGGAAACATATATTTACCAGGTTCCGTACGAAACATAGTGAGATAAGGCATGCAGATGTGATCAAGACGCTCTACTTCACTGAGTAGAAAGAAGGTCTTCTTGTCATCACGCGAGACTTCTACTCGATCGCCAACAAGCTTGAAGAGATATGGCAGACCATAGACAGTCGCAGTGATCTGTTCTTCCGTTTTGTCATAGTTGATACCCTGTGCGTTCACTCGATCGAGCAAAAGTTGAATATTACTCTGAAAAGTGTGTTCCATTTTAATTTGTGTATGACAACACCGACCATCAAGTATATCCCTCTTGACACCACTATCATGCCTATTTACCCCTGATTGATGAAGTATAAATGTATACCAAGTATAATCACTATTACTTTGCCGACCGAATCCTTTCCGATGCTGGAACAGTTCGTTCTACCAGTATACTATCTATCAGCCTCTCCAATGACCTCTCCAGTCCAACCAGATACCGATTATTCTCAATAGTGTAATCAGGAGGCGTATTGTCTAACGCACGCTCCGATTCATGCCCAACATCACGACCAGCCATGTCTCTCGGATCGATTTCGTTTGGACTCCTTATAAGAATAGTTATTCCTGAACGATCTGAGACAGCTTTCTGCTCCAACGGAAAACGAACATCACTAATAATAACAACTTCATTGACATCAAAGTCAGAAAATAGTTGCTGTATCCAGTAGTTCGGATTAGCAGTCTCCTTCTTCATCAACGAGCCGAGGATTTGCAAATAGCGACCTACTGTTATACCCAGTCCACCCAGCATGATTTCTGTTCCAGCGACGCCAACTGGACCGCAGTTCTCTTCCATTAGGACAGGAAGGATAGCTTTGAGGTGCTCTGGTTTTGTGATGTTGAACTTCTTTAGTTCAATATTTTTCCCTTCGGTGGTTTCACTTACTGCTACAGGAATACCTGTTTCTTTCTCTACTTGTTTGCGGAGTGGGGTGGCGAACTTTTGGATAGAAGAGCGAATACCACGTTCTGTAAGTAGAGCTGAGATGATCCTCGCAGCAGTATCCTTACCAGAGCCAGGGCCTGTTCCTCGGATGCCGATTGTTAGGAGCTTTTGTGATTCGACATCATTGTTATGAGGTAGTGATTCTGAGATAACAATGGTATTCGTGCTTCCGGGGCTTTCTAACATTTTGCCAATTGTAGAGAAAGTATCCGAATATGGCTCACATGAATGTTCGGTATTGTGAAACAACATTTACCGAGAGATGTCCCTATATCAGATATATTTGGTGGATGCGATGTAAAATAGACGCCAATGACACCACACAAACAAAAGGGGTATCCCATGAGGGCTCCGAGTTCAAATCTCTTTTTGCAGAAGAGGATATTTCTATCACAAAGATCTACAATCCGAGTGAACAGAGTAGCTATCTCTATCTTGACATGGTACCTCAGGAGGGATGTCCTTTCATAGTGTGTTTCCTCATTACGTCTACGTGCTCGCTTCATGGCGTTTTCACGACGATGGAGTTGGAAACCAAATATCTTTTGCCAGGGACCGGGCCTAACAAGAAGATTGAGTTTTCTTCAGAATGGCTCCGTGATCCAGAGATCGTCATACAGTCTATCGAAGATGTGTTCCGAGGTCCAGAGCTGATTAAACATTGCTACTCTCTAGTCTACGAGAAAAGGAAAGAGATAATGGCATATCTTGCCTCTCACCCGTAAACATCGCTACGTTAGTTAGTAACCATAGTATAGATCTATACAAAACGGTACTTCTTTTGCAACACCAATACCCTACCCTGCGACTTTTAAGTCGTGTTCGTCTGAATTAATCTGATAAGGAGTTTCCCAAAGCGCCAAAATCGTCACCCCACTGAAGAAGAGCGGAGGAGCAGAGACCAACACCCCATAAAATCCATTAGAAGTGATCACCTCCCTTTCAAACCACTCACGAGAAACATTCTCACTGAAATTCTAGCAACCACACTCACAGACCATCCAGAGAAGATAAACAGAGACTAGTATACTCCATTCTAATAATTTGTTTCCAAACTGAGCCAGATGATCGATAGCCTACTCACCATAGTCTCGAAAGTACTGGAATATGGATTATAATAGCCCAAAAAACGTGCCAACCAAATGATAACAAAACACATCCCCTAGAAGAAGATGAAGAAAACTGGGTTGCACAGTAGGTCATGCGCCATACTCTACGCGCCTAAGCTCCTGATTCCGAATCGAGAATGCTATTACTTTCCTCAAGACGTCATCAATGGAATGACCAGAAAACGCAAAGGAAACAGCAGTAGGACTTCGGGATGGGACATTCGGAGGAATTAAGAACACATATAAATATATGTTTCTATCATCTGTCAGATGACTTAGAAACCAAAATGGAGTCTACTACTATCAATCACACCACCCAACTGCCTAACGAGACCAGTCCAAGCCCCCGTCGTTCTGCCCGTATCGTCGAAATCATCCTCCCAGATGACGTCGAACGCCGCGAGAAGAACCAACGTAGTCGCTTCAACCAAATGGTCCAGACACGCATGACTGAACGCTCCCTATCCGTCCACCACAAGGAGAAAGAAACTCCCGTGATATTCAACATTGAATGCACCCATGCCGACACCAGCGAGCGAAGCACATTTCTGATACTCACCATCGAGTGTCCAGAACTAGCCAAGCACACAGTGTATATCTCGGTCACACGTCATCTATGCGAATGTGGGAAACCACACTTCCGCTACGAGACTGTATTCGAACTAAGCTCTCCCGAACTGGAACAACCAATCCTAATGGGAACAGCTGGCACCTGGTTCATGAACACATCACAAGAAGATATCTCCCAGCTCCGCAAGGAGGCAAACGTAGTATTCGGCAAGTGGAACACATCAATCAAGCTATGCATCGGCCTAATGGTCAACCTACAAGGCAGTTTCCAGTGATAGACAAGCAGTATACGAAAGCCTCCAAAAGAGAGCCCAAAGTTCCAACATATAACCATATATGCCCCCCAGATTTAACCAAAAATGTCGAAACTCCTACACACGATCTTCTCTTTTCTCACAATCGAGAAAGCCAAGGAAATCGATACGTTAATCCAACGCGGAAAGAATCATCCCCAAGACTACATCAACTACCACGAAGACCTCGCCGCCGAAATCTGGACCCACATCGAAGAAGAAGAAAACCAACTCATCCACCTCCTCGACACCAAACAACCACAATGGCGCACCACAAACTCATGCCTCGCACACATGAGCTCCCACCCAAGACCAATCAAAGACGCATTCTACATCGTTCGCTACTGCCACGACAACCTATTTGAAGAGTTCGAAACATTCTTTCAAACAGTGAAGGACATGGATTCTGAAGAGTATTGGACGTATCGTCGTCGTCTCCGTGACCAGCTTTAGCCGTGAGAATAAATAGGTGATATAACTTCGTCCGAGTATAAATATATACAGCTTAAAGCGCCAGCGCAGAAGTCGTAGACGACTCCAATATGAGCAGAGAAAAACAAACGGGACGCCTGTCCCCGAAGATCGTGACGAGCTCCACCCCCATGTCAACCCACGAAAGAATATCATACATCATACAACAACATAAAGCGAAGCGTCCTCTTACACGCAGCAACATGCACCTTCACTATCTCATCCGTAAAGTGCCCAATCTGAATATTCAACGGAGCAGTCGAATATACAACAACACAATACCGCCTCTTGCCTCCAATACCCGCCAACACACCCATAAACGACTGTTCAATATCATGGCCCTCAAAGCGCTCCGAGAACTGAAAAGTATTCCTAAGAGAAACAACATCGTTCATGATCGTCTTATGATAGATCATTTCAGCACCAGTTATCACACCAGTTCTATCGATATCCACAGGCGAAAAGTAAATCGACCTATCAGTATTACCATTCACAGCCACACGCGGAGAAGGAGCCACCACACCATAATCCACCGCCGCACTCTCACCCAATGGCTCCATCATGTAAGGAATATTACTCGTCTTATGCAACGCATCAATAACAAGCAACATAACTTCATCAAGATAAACCTTCCTTACCCTATGGTCAACAACCTTATCCCCTGTGAACAACTGTTCCTCCAATGGATACACCACCTCCACATTTGGCAACCGCGGAACATGTCCACCAAGAGAAGAGCGACCCGGCGGCATATTCGTCACAATCTTCACAGTAGAACGATAGGTAGCAGGATTATCCATTTCATAATACCCTGTGACGATCTCAACATCTTGAAGCTTATGTGGAACGAAGTTCTCCTTCACATACTCTGTCAGATCAACACGATGATAGAGGAAACCCTTAAGAGAGAACGTAAGCAACCTGGGAGTAATCGGAGTAGGCCGGTTAACAAACATATCAGACGAGATAGTCCAGTCCTCCACACGTTCCGTAAAGGAGGACATCATAGAAAGATAAGCAACAAGACACCCACCAGAAGCAGCATAAATGGTCTTCGGTTTAAACGGCGGAAGACCACACTTGCGCTGGTAGGATGCGAGGAACGAAATGGCAGCTGTGTAGCGAACGAAATCGGTTCCCGAAATCGGCATGACATACGTGTCAAATGGATCTATTTTCCAGATGCTACTAAGCAGTTTGCAATCCAACCTTATGGAAATTATACTTTATAATAGTTTCAGACAAACCGGTCTCCGCGAAACACTAGTCTGACGACTCACATACCCCACAATAGACATTACGAGAGATCCTAAAGGAGAGACGTATCTTCTCATCCAAGCTCCTCTTATACCCATCGATCACCTCATGTGGTGTAGCAAAAAACCACATCGTGTCATGCTTGTAGGATCGGACCATCTGTTCCTCAAACGCAGTGCGAGTGCATCGCACTCCAAGCGCCGTAGATGACTCAAGCGTAGACGGTTGTTCTCCCTGAATCATATTGATCACCACATCAACCATAGGAGTATGAATGAAGAAATCAACATTCTCCAGCGCTTCCACCATTGCTTCACTATTACTGTTCTCCACGATACCAAGCTCATCGTAGAAAGGTCGCAGCTCTTCACTCTTCTTGATACCATAACGCGTGAAAACGTTAGCGGGTCCATACTCTATTTCCACAGGGTGGCCGTTCTTGCAGACAACTTGGAGGATACAAGGAAGTTTCTCTAGCAGTGATAGGGCTACCGTCTTGTCATCCAGCGGTGTTTCAGGACCCACAGAACGCATGTAGAGGTGGTTTCCTTGCGAAGAGACGGAGTTATGTGGAAGACAGGGGCTGAATCGCGTGTCTACTGTGTATAACTTACTGCTGTGTTGTGATGTAGGGTGCACGGACTTTCCGTCTGCCGATGTCAAGAGCCGTTGGTCGCATACAAGACAGCGGGACTTCAGGTCATGCTTGCACTGCGTTTGAGAAGTAGGTTCCATTTTAGACCTGTTCCGAGTTCAGTGCGAAAATGTCTACCACAAAACACGTATTCACGTATAAGCCATACCACATTGTCGGTAATCGTTGGGATGCCGAGTCAACCCACGATGTCGAATCTCGCCCCAACTCCCTCGGTGGAGTGCAGATTATAGAGATCGAGTTCTATGGTTGCTCCCTCGGAGACATCACAGTTGCTGTTAGTGTTCCGCCTGGATCGTTTGTTGTTTTCCGTCCAAAGATCACAATCGAAAGTATTCCTGCAGGCATAGCTCCAGGGGATCTTATGCGACGTCACATTTACTACACCATCACCGGCATCAACAACGCGGCATTCGTCTACTCCGACTGCGACACCTACCCGGCAAACCTCAACGACGAAATCCCCACTCTCCAAGAAGTGAAGGATCCCAAGACCCGAGAGAAGCTCCCACAACTTGACGCCTTCCTTGAGCACCTCGGCGTCACCAGAGACGACATAGATGATGCAGGGCGAGACAAGCAATACACAGTGTGGTAAATCCATTATAATCTATAATCAGAACACAACAGAGACGTGTGGCTTTGGGAATACTCCTCTAAGATATACCAAGTTCAGTTGCTATCTTTCCAAACTCGAAACTCAGTCGAGAATACATTGGGTCCGGATCTCCAGGCTTGGGCGCAAACTCTTTAAGAACGCCAAAACATTTGTAGAACATCCGTATCTCTGCTTGTTTCTCAGCGTCTGGCATTTGGGCTCGTGCCTCGCACGTCTGGGGCCCACCCGAGCTCACTCGTTTCGAGTTGACTCGCACACGGTTCCTCGCATAACATCGTTTGCACTCAAGATTACAAAACTTCTGAACAAACAGACGTGTCCTCTCAGCCCTCAGTGTGAAAGGTTCCTGCATACGAACGACGTCTCCAACACCCATATTCCTCTTGTATGCCTCGATTACATTCTGTGCCGTAGTATAGAACCACACAGTTCCCTGTCGATAGGATCTATACTCTTGTAAGGAACGTTGTAGACACTTATCCTCACTCTCTGAGCCAGGCACCTGTGGCAGAATACTGATTACAATATCACCAGTTGATGTATGGATAAAGAGGTCGACCCCTTGGAGTCCACCACTATGTTCCTCTATGCCAAGCTGGTCGTGGAATAGTTGGAGGTCACGCGTAACGATGTCTCTTACATCATAACATACTTCTGTTAGATGGTCATCGTTGCATACCGCACAGAGAATACAGGGAAACTTTCTTAGCAATGAAAGTGCGATTGTCTTCTCTTCTTCGCACGTAGTCCGAGACAACTCTCTGTTTGTGTGCATGAACCCATCTTCTGTGGTTGGTATAGGTGAAATATGTAGAGAAACTGGTTCGTTGCATGCAAGACAACGAATGTGTCTCACAAGAGATCCTTGTTCATCGATGGCTAGTTCCATTTTCGCATAGTATGGTGGGATATCATCGCATCTATCGAAGCTAACCTACTATGATACCAGGGAACACTATTCTACAAGTGTGTCCAAAATGCAGATCTGCGGTTTCTCTGTTTCACAAGAAGACATCCACAAGTTCATGTCTCTCTTCCACATCAACCCCACCCTACTACCTAAACTCGAACAAGAGTCATCCAAACTCGCCATGATGGGACAATCCTCACTCACCGTCTCCATCGTTCGCCAAGCATTCGCACCCAAACGATACCCCCAACCAGGAGAAGTATCAGAAGTCGTGAAATACTATACCTCAGGCGCACACATCGTCTCATACCTCAAACACAGACTAACACAAACCCACATAGTCATCAGCACAAGCAAACTAAGCACGATCTTCTACTGTTTCTGCCAACTCTCCATCGAAACCAGCACACCAAACATCATGGACTTCACAATGCTCGACACCATCACAGCAGAACTCATCAGCTTTAACACTGACACCATCGCCTCTGATGCAGTCATCCCTGACATCGATGTGGTTGACGTCCCGCGATACAACATGAGGCGTCGTAATGGTCCCTCTTCGCATGTTCTGGTAAAACTGCCGTATATGACGGGTTCTGGAAAACAAAGGGAGATCGTATGCTGCCCACAGTGTGGCACAGATGCCGTAGCTTGGACAACATGTGGTCACGCTAATCTTATCCACGCTGGCGAGATTGAGTTAACAAGAGAAACAAAGTCTTCCACTAATCGGACGAGGGTGATCGCAAGGTGGTCGTGCTGTGGAGCAGCAATAGCCACGACTGATACTTCGGTAGCTGGATACAGACTTGAAGTTGAGGCACTACAGAGGTGTATTTCTCTTGAGTAGTTTCCAGGAGATAAGTATAAATCATATACTCCTTAAGCTAATACTTCTTAAGCTGATACTCTCTTGAGTTCAGGGCATGAAAATGTATTCCCTTTCTCTCAGCATCATTGCTCTTGTTTCTCTATCTGCATGTTGCGCTGTTGCATGTCAGATCACAATCTGCTCGTCGTATGACTGCTTGTCTGGGTGTTCCTCACAAAACACGACATTAAGTGAATCAATAAGCGGTATTCTGAATCTTGACGATGCATTCGTCACGTGCGGGCCCAACCTGACAACTGTATATGGTGCTACAACGTCTACAAAAGAACTCCAGTTCTACTATGCCCAACCAGACACATGCCAACAGTTCCTCGGGGGATCATGGACGATCATTCACGAAAAAGCCCCACAAATCGCAACGAAACAGGCTCTCAACACATGCCAAAACGACAAGCTCTACACCTGCGAACCATCACAACTTGTTGAACGCAACTGCTCCGATCTATCAATCATCTTGAGCCGAACACTTTCAAACGACTGTCCATCAGTAGTATTCGGCATGTGTGCGCACTTCAGATCCAACGTGACCTCACTTCTCATCGCAGTTGCCATCTTTCCTCTATTTCTCGCACTCTGTTTCTCTGTCTACGCTTCACTACCGTGTGTCATATTTGCGAATGACGGAAAACAAATCGTTCCAACACCATACCCAAACGATGTAATCTTCAGAAACAGCCTTGCACACGAAGTGAAAACCATGATGCAACTGAATGGACCAGCAAGTCCCAGCACTGTCTCTGAATATGCGACATCAACATTCCGGGGCAACGCTATTCTTCTCGCAAGTTGCCTTATGTCATCTACGTGTCTACTACTACTGAACTTTATTGGCACAAGTATCACTATGGCACATCGTGGTCCTATAGTTGGGACGAGGTGGTTGAAGATAGTGTGCTATTTACTCATTAGTGTTGTCGGCTTCTTCCCATCTGCTCCACCTTCGAAAATCCGTTCTCGCACCCCATCACTGTGGTGCAGCTTCGGCGACACCTGCGGTGAATGCGAGTGTGGCAATATGAACTGCCCTGGACTAAACACATCTATCATCCAAAACATCGCACACATGTGCAGCTTCTTCGTTGCCATTCTTCTCTTCATCGCAAGCGAGTTTGTCGAGCTTAGCATCACACCTGAATGGATTGGTTTCCAATCTCTCAACACAACCATGACATCATACAACACTGCATTCGCTGCTGTGCTTCTCATTCAGCTCGTGTTCCTGATTGTATTCCAAGCTCCAATCAACATTGCAAAGATGCCTTCAATGGGATGCATTCAGTGTTGGATTTGCAGCACCACAGATAGCATTCCATTAAAGGAGCGTAATCGGAAATGGCTAAATGCGTCTGCTGCAGCGGCATTTCTGGTTGAAGTCTCACTCGCATCATGCCTCATCTGTTTCGCTCTCTACGAAGAGCTACTCCCCATTTCGATGTGTGTCGGCATTCCAGCTCTCGCGTTATACCCATGGATTATTGTCGCACTTGCGTGTTGTATTGGCTATACAGCTGGTTTCCTCGTCGCGTGGGAAGACAAGCTCCTATGCCGGTGCTGCAACAATGTGTCAAACAGCCCAGCATGAGCCTATATCTTTGAAAGTATCGTCTTAAGGTGGAAATGACGTCTACTCAGGAGAATACAAATGTCGAATCGACAACGAGCGCTTCATCGCAGAAACCTCTCGTAATCGATCCTCAGGTGAGCAAAATCAGAGAACTTGAGGGTCAGTTGGGGAACAACAAAAGAGAGTAAGATAACAACTTCTTCCTTATCCCCCTACTGATAATGCTCCTTTTCATCTTCGTTGGCATTGGAATACATGCTGCTCACTCGAGGAAGTTGGCAGAAACAGAGCTAAAGCAGATCAAGGAGGAACAACGGGCGAACGAACAGGCCCAGTGGAAGAAAGAGAACTATGTGATGCCCTCAGTTAAAACGTTCTGCGATCCTACTTTGGATACCGACTTCTGTCTCTATGGGATGGAGCTTGAGCAGGTCGTTAAGATGCTTGTTGAGGCTGTAAACTTCAAGCGCAAGCGCAGGTGTTGTAAACAACTCAAACGCAGTGCAATTCAAGCACAAGCGCATCGCACTCTAACTGTATGGGATAAAATGACAGGCATCACACTTAGTCAGGCCGAAAGAGTGAGTGGCGAACGAGGGCGCTTCGCGCCTGGCCCTCCTACGCTACACTTGAGTCAAGATCAAGAGAGCGCATTGGCTGCCATTCTTGACAACCCACTCCAGAACTTCTTCATCACTGGATCAGCAGGAACCCAAACTGCTATCAAAAGTCCAAGAAATCCTAAAGTGCCCCATAACTGCAAGCACCGGCATCGCAGCAGTCGGAATAGGTGGCGTAACATTACACTCATATCTCGGCATAGGACTCGCCAACGGTTCAATCTCCGACTGCATAAGAGACGCAAACAGATATTCACGCAAACACTACACCACACGCAACCTCATCACACGCAACCTCATCATCGACGAAGTCTCAATGCTATCCGCAGAGTTCCTCGACAAAATCGACATGATCATGAGATGCATGTGTTTCAAGCATAGTATGAGTTCATCACACTCCGACCAAGATACACCATTCGGCGGCATAAGATTGATAATGTTCGGCGACTTCTTACAACTCCCACCCGTATCTGGCGAATATGCATTCCGCAGCAAAGTATGGAGCGCAATCAAGACGAACATCCCACCGACAAGAAGAACCCAAGTTCTTCAGAATCTTGCAACAAATCCGTATGGGGAGGGTGACCACTGGCACCGTAAATGCCATCAACTCTCGCATCAGAGTTCCGGGCGCTGCGTTCCAGAAACGACGAAGTCGATGCAATCAACGCACGTGAACTCAGTCTTCTTCCTGGAGAGGAAAAAACATTCACGGGCACTGACACTGGCAGTTTAACACATCTAACGCATTTGCACGCTGGTCCAGAACTTTCTCTCAAAGTTGGCATTAGGGTCATGCTACTAACAAACCTAAAAGTATCACAGGCAGCTGTGGAACTGTTCTTGGAATGGGAGACACATCAATCACAGTCAAGTTTGACTCTGGTAGCACTGTTTCTATTTCGCGACACCTATTTAAGATAGAAGTCGAAAAGAAAGTCGTTGCGTCGCGCCTACAGTTCCCATTACGTGTGGCATATGCAGTAACGATACATAAGTCGCAGGGCATGTCGCTGGCTCCAATATATTCACAGCTGGTCAGGCATATGTCGCGTTAAGTCGTATACGAACTATCGAGGGGATTACACTATTGACAAGATAATCATCAATACTGAAGCACGTGATTTCTATGCTGCGCTGTAAAACGTATATATTTATACTTGTGTTGTTATTAGACGTAATAGTGTCTCTTGAAGATCTTGTAGGAGATGACTGATCCTAGTGGGTGTCTTCTCTTTGCTTCTTCAATGGCATTGGCTTCTTGTTCTTGGTGGGGAACTCCTTTATCTCCTCCAAAGGAAAAAAGTTTAACCTTTCTGTAAGAGCCTTGAGGGGCATTAACTTCAACCCAGACAATGGTCTGTGCTGGTGAATATCCTTTTCCCATATCAACACCTGATGTGTGTCTTTAAAAGTGATAGTTCCACTTCTCTCGTTTGCAACCACAGGGGTTTGATGTGTGGTCTCGTCACGCATAGTCTTACGGCTCATTTTGAATAACTTATTTATAAACATTCGGATAAGGCTCCGCTAGAGTGGCGAGAAAGCACACTTTTGGTAAAATGTCAGAAAAAGGATACATCTACTGCATGTCGAACGACTGTATGCCAGGAATATACAAGATAGGTAAGACAAATCGCAATCCTGCCATCAGACTCGCCGAAGCTAACAGACCTCCTAAGAAGAGTGCTGAATTCGCTGTTCCTTTACCATATAAGATCGAATTCGCCATGTATGTGGCAAATTCTGGAGACAAGGAAAGGAGCATACACGACTCTCTTACACCAGAAAGGGTGAATCCTGGACGCGAATTCTTCAGACGTAGTCTCCCACTAATCAGATCACTTTTCGGAATAATGGATGGCGAATGGTGGGACGAAATACAGTCCATCAGTGGATCGCCGCGAGCATCTTCCACTGACGACATACACGAAGACACCTTTGTTTCAACACAGGAAGAATCAGACGAAGAAGTTGAACTCCCTACTGTTGATAGCATAAGGGATACCACTCCCCAACAAGTATTCCAAACTGACATTCCAGCTCGGGTGAACCCTCACACATACGAGGCACGAGCTACATCAGTTAGATCCATAAGACATGTGCGGAGCACGAGTTCGCCAAACACCAGAATTCCACAGCACCCACTAGCAGACAGTTTACGCTTAAAAGCTGGGACTGAAAGTAGTCCCCATTTGACACCAGGGGTTGGAACAGTCTCACCGCTTAGTGCGGTTCGCTTCGATATGAGACACACTGGTGATAACGATACTGTATCAAATCTTTCCTCTACTTCTAGAGGTAGTTCTAAGAAAGAAAGAGATTACTTCAAACAAGGTCAGCGTATCAAGAACATGATTCGGAATCACGTATTGATAGGTGTCTATGATTCTTGTCAAGAGAAGTTCTCTGTTCAGAAGAGCGATGGAACAACAGTTCTACTTGGGATTCATAAATTTGTCCACCACCACGCCGAAACACAAGGAATCAAACCAAGCAGCGCAAGCCACTGGAAACAATGTTATGCCGAAGTTGACAACACATGGATCCAAGCAGACCTACTACCACCACTTCGTTCACGCGAAATCTAAACTAACCTAAAAATGCCAACTTGCCGCAAATGTTTCCAAGAAGCAAAATACCTCGTGAACGGTGGCGCCCTATGCGCAAGGTGCTGCCCAAAGAACATGAGAAATGCCTATAACCTAATCCCAAGCAACCGCAAGAGCGACACCGGATCAAACGCAAGCTACTTCGACGGCGAGACATCATCTGTCGTAGGCCTCGACTCCGTATACTACACACCTTCCGTAGCCCGAGACCTCGAAGCCACGATGAGCCCACAAGCAAGAGCACTCCGGCAAATGATAGACAGCGCATGCTCCCCCATGCGTGTCCAAATCGAAACAAACGACACAGCATGCTCTCCCCTCCCCAACAGGACCGAAGCTGCAGAGACCGGTGTTGATTCTAGCGTAGCGCAGGAGACGGACCGCAGGTCCCTGGGCCTGTTGGAATCAGAAAGGCTGCTTCGCAGCGGCGGCATCGATTGCACTACCTCCCCTGAAAGAGATAAGGGTGGTGCGATCGCGGAGACCGCTGAGACAGCTTGTTCTCCCATCCTTATTAGGATGATGGCAGAGGAAGAGAAGGGCACTGGTAGGGTTATCGTTTCTAATAGTGTTGAACATCTTGAGCACTTCGTTCACGTTCTTCCTTCTATTACATTCAGAAAGGACGTCATCTTCCTACCTCTTTTGGCACCCGAGAGCCTCGGGCCTATCGTTCTTCCGAATGGCCAGGTCTGCAAGACACTTCGCAGTCTGTGGGAGTTTTCTCGTGTGACAACTGAGCTTATCGAGTCGCCGGCGGCGGTAGCCGCGGCTCCTGCGCTTGCCCGCCAAGGGCGGGCGACACTTGAGTCTAATGTGGTGAAACCAGTGTTTTTCCAGATAAGGAGGATTGGTTTTGATAATGATGTTCACTTTGGAGAGACTGGGAACTATCTTTCTGGAAATACTGTGTTCCATTTGTTGCCAGATAAGGAAGGTCGTGATGTTCAACTTACTCCTTTTGAGGCGAAGATTGTTTATTGTTGCTATTGTGAGGAGTTGATTAGGGACGTTCCTGACTTTCATCGACTGAGAAATCTTCATGAAGATGGTTATAACTTGCAGATTTCTGGTAAGATGTCTCTTGGTGAGTCTGATCCTATTGTTCACCCAGATCAGTTGGATCACTCTACGGTATTGTGTCATATGTTGAAGGATAGCTCTTCGGCTTTGTATCCGTGGAACATCGAGATGAGGAAGTCGGAGAAGCTGAAGTTGCTTTTCTGAGGTAAATGTATAACTATATACGTTTTCTGTCTCCTGCCTTAGCCCGGCGGCGCTGCAAAGCACCGCCCCTATGCAAAGTGGAACGAGGGCGGCTTCGCCGCCCGGTCCTGAATCGGAAGGACTGCTTCGCAGCGGCGGCGCTCGATATGTTCTCGGAGTAGGCTCACTGTATCTGGTTGGGTATATATGTCGATAGTGTATTTGTCTTCCTCTTGAAGCCATTCTTCGTAATCTTGGCATGCCGCTTCGTAGAGACACGACTCACAATAGTTCCACCAAGGACCGAGATGGAGCCTAGTTATCGTCAACATCGTCCTAATACTAAAACCAACATCCCCACTAACGTCAAAGTGCATCAAGATTTCTTCTGGTATCACACCTTCACACCTGTTATCTCTAATAATAAGTTCAGCACATCTGGTAGAAGTTTCGCAAAGAGAACTCAGATTGACGTTGCCAGTGTGAGGCATAAGTTGAAATAGCTCGATGAGATCATACCGTAAGACGGGGACATATGGATCGCATCTCTCGTTATCGTAGTCGATTCCTTTGAGGAGAATGCGCTTGGCGAGTGTGGTTTTTCCAGCACTTGCCGCGATGGAGAATAGTTTGGTTCGGTTGAGTGATGAGCTTCCACCAGTTTGTTCAATGATGCATTCGATGCCGACTCTCCAGTTGGTGTAGATAGTCTTCCTGATGGATCTCATGGACATTTCTTTGGACCAGAAGTCGTGTGCGTAGTTCTCAATAGAATCCAGCCATGCGCTTGTGACTTCGGAGAAGGTTCTTGGGTTTCCGTGGAACAGGAGGACGCGATCGATGATTGTGATACGGGATAGTGGATTATCCATTTTGCTCTCTTGAATACAGATCTAGTAGTTATACTCATGAGATACTTGGAAAAGTGTGGACGCATCACAACAAAATAGTGTTCCGTTTTACACACCTTCACCACAAAAGAGAAGAAAGCTCGTTCTTCACACTTCTGATGAACGCAGCCCTCCCCCGAAAGAAACGTATCATCAAAGTAGTCAAACTACAGTCTTCCACAACCACCTCACCCTGGACCGAACCGGAAACCCGAAGCAACACCCCAACATTCCTCGGCTTCCCAGAAGACACAAATATACCCGACGCCCCACCCATGCCACCAATACCCACAAAGAAACAAGGACAACCACCCGCAGTTCCCACAACAAGCCAGAATACCACTGGGCCATACGTATCCATGAGACGCACATTCACAAAACCAAGTTCAGGGTCAAGCCGCTCCCTATGGGACGATGCAATCTCCGCTAACCAAGTCTCCATCATGTCAGCCGAGAAAACACAAAAGCCGATCGAAGACCAATACCTCGAAACTATAGAAGTCGAACTTGTCGAGAAAGACGAACCCAAGTTTCTGCTGGTGTGCCGAGATCCTAACACAAAGGATATCATCGAGAGGGTCCTTCAGTCCTCTCTGATCTTCGATAGGTCTAAGCAGCCTTACAAAGTTGTAACGCATAAGGAAACTACTATTGCACCGACAGTTGAAACGATTATACTCGTCGTGGACAACCGTGGACCCGACACGTCAAGCAACCCAAAAATCGCCTCCCTTATAAAACATTGGAGAACGATTACTCGCAACGAGACTACAGGTGTCCCATCAGTGATTATCAAAATCGCGATCCCCCGCCGAGACAAAGATACCGAAACTTGCTTTTATAAAGAGCTCATCGACCAAAGCAAAGGTATCAGCAAGTGTGCACGTGCCATCAGAGGAGCGGTCGTCATTGAGAACGACGAAGAGGTCTCCCGACTTAGAGACACCATAAGACCGCTACAACTGATCTTACAACGAATAGTTGAAGAAAGAGAACGCATCGCTGCTACTCCGTTAGCTCGTGAAACAGTGGCTCAACGCCTACATGCTGCTACAGTCATTTATGACAAAGGCATTGAGGTGGATAAGGATAATGTTGTTGGTGTCAACTTGTGGCTTAGAGGTATCACATATATTCCACCAAGCTTCAGAGCTGCCATTCTGACCCACCCTGACAAATCGAGAGACGAAAACAGAGGGACGCTGGAATCAGAAGACCAATGGTATGGTCTCTCAGAGTTAATCAGGAGCGGCAACTCTTTTCTCAACAATCGAGTCGTTCACTATAATGGTCAGTATTGGAAGACTACTTTGGTTGCAAGTCTTGAGGGTCTTCTCACAATCCGTCTGACCAATCCGTTATCTTCGGTGACGTTGTCGGCTCTTGATGGGAAAACAATACTCCATTCATCGCCACATCCGTTTCACCACGATGGCGACGAAGTGAGAGTTCGTGACTTCAAGCTCTACGCACGCGTCATACCTTACTACGACGCTGGAGGCGTTTTTACTGGAGTGGAACGCACGTTCTTCGCTAATAACGCCCACCAACCAAGTAAGGAACGCTACCGAACGAAGCTTGCTCGCGGCCTCACAAACGGTTCATCCGCTATATTCTATGGAAGCGACAAACCGCTTTTCAAGATTATCGGAGAAGGTTCCGAAAACGTCCTCTCCGCCCTCGAAGTATGCAGGCGAGCTCCTAACATTGCAAAGAAGTTAGGTCTACTACTCGGAGACACAACAAACGTAGGTGGCATAACAAACTGTCAGTTCGCTGCAGCTCTCGGCGTAAGCGACGTTATCAAGATGCCTATTGAGGACAGTGTCCGAACTATCTTTCTCGTAGTTGATAACGACGCATACAACCTCGAGACCAAACATACGATGATTGATACTGTAGAACACTTCCTCCACCTTCGTGGAGAAAAGGAGCGTCCTATCGAGGTCAAGATTATCTTCGCTCCTGCACCAAGATTGGGCCTCAAACGAGACCTCAATGACGTCCTAAGAGAGGAAGGTCTCGAAGCATGCTCAAAGCTCGTTTCGGAATCCATCTCAGTAACGAGCAAGGAACAGCTCGGCCCATTAACAGAACCACTACAACTATCACTACGACTGCTCAGCTTGAATAAAGAGACAGCATCTACATCTCAAAGGCTCGAGCTGGGCAGGATCTATCTCGATCTCGGACGTAATGCTGATGCCTATGAATGTTATAGTCGTCTTACAGACAGGACTATGGAAGTATCTATCCATAGGTGCTATGGTTTCGGAATGATACAGTTCCGCAGGAAAGATTTTAAAGCTGCGCAGAAAAACTATTCAAAGGCACTACGTTTTCTCTACCAAACTGGGAGAAAGCGAGACACCGGACGCACCACGCTTGAGTTGTTTACAACACCTGCACTTGCGTTTGAAGTAGAAATACTTGTTGCGATAGGATACTGTCATCTTGAGGACACTACTTCGGATAATGTCAGAAAGAGTATTGATACAGCTATATCTTACCTTACAAGAGCGCATGACTTAGTGCGAGATTTGGAACTGGCTCAGCCAGCTCGGGTAAACCCTTACACGTGCGAGGCACGAGCTTCTTTACGTCAGTTGGAGTCGCCGAGTGCGCTTGAATCGCCGTCTCAGCAAAAACATGATGAAACGGAAGGCAAATCAGATGCTCTTCTTGGTTCTGTTCTTGTTGCACTTGGAGATGCGTATCTTGCGGCGAATGATCGGGAGAGATCTCTTTTCTCGTATAGGAAGGCGTTATCGATACCAGCTTTCCGAAACACGCCACACATCCCACAAATACTTGAGAAGATTGGAGACCTTTATTCGAAAAAGGGTAGAGTTGAAGAGGCTATTGATTACTACGAGCAGACCATATTGAAGCTAAACAAGTTATACTGCAGCGAGCGCCATGGTCTCGATGCAAGACTGAAGAAAAAGATCGACTCTATCAGGCCCACGGCTTCAAGCGAGACAGTTTCTGATGTTCAGAGTTCTGGAGCGGGGACTATTGAGACTGAGTTTGTGCCGCCTGAGTTGGAAACTCGTTCTAATCCTCTTGCTAATGGTTTGCATCCGAGGACGCCTCCGCCGATACCAGCTTTTTCATCATCTTCTATTATCTTCAAGCGTAATGCGTCTGCCGCCAAAAAGGTTCCTCCTGTCTGCAAGAGTGAACCCGTTTGTGAGGCTAAAGTCGAACCACCCAGTCCTACCCCTGAGGTGCAATCGAAGAGTGCACTGTGCTTGAAAGCTGATGTTCCACTGCTTACCGCTGGTCTGCCAGCGAAGGAAATACGTTCTACGGGGTCTCAGTTGTCTCTAAAAGGTATTGATATCGCTATGTTGAGGGACAGGATGCTCAATCGAAGGCAAATCGTTATCGACCTCGAGATGACAGGAGGTCTTGTGGAGAAAGATAAGATAACTAACATTGGGTGCGTTGTCCTCGACAAAGGCAGAAGGACGGGACAGACATTGAACAGATACGTGAATCCAGAAATACCGGTTCGTGGGGAAGCTTATCGTCTAACTGGTTTAAGTCTTGGTTATCTGTCTCGGTTTCCTATATTTGCGATTGCCGTTCCAGAGTTCCTCATCTTTATTCAGAACTCAGATTTGGTCTTTCATGCGAGGCAGAAGGATCTTGAGTTTTTGAAGAAAGGTTTTGATGAGTCGAGTGTTGATTACGATATTGGAAAGAGGCATCATGTGATTGATACGTTTGATATTGCGGAATCGCTTTATCCAGGTCAGAAGAATAATCTGGATGCGCTTAATGAGAGATTGGGAATATATAGGCCGAGGCCGTATCATCGTGCTCTTATTGATGCAGAGATTACGACTGATGTATATTTGTCTATGCTTTCTCGGTCGTGGAAAGCTTAGGGTGGACATATAACTTATATGTGTTATTCTTGCTTGCGGTCTTGGACTTCCTTGACCATTTGATCCCATTCTTTAACTCGTGGGCCATTATGGCCATCTCGGAGGACTAGTTCCTCGCGAATCCATTCTAACTCGAGATTTTCTGCTGACTCGAGGAGTGATTGAATGTCTGTTCGATCTTTGCGGTATCGATGGTCCCCTGGAAGGGACAACATCTTCATGACACACATGCATTCGGGGCAAACAAACTTTAGACCGTCTTCTATGAGTGGTTTTTCGAAGATCCGTTTGCGGAGCACGTCTTTTGGCTCTGGGCAGACAAATGCATCGATTGGCCAACCTTTGTAGCCGAAAGTGGCCATAGTATTCTCTGTCGCCACAAGTGAGCGACTTTTCGGGACCATTGAGCTGAGATAGGTGAACTTCGTAAGATCTGCTCCCTCCATTGTTCTAAGTATGTTTTCGAGAGTTTCTTTCGGAATGGCTGAAATGTTGACATCAATATCTTTAGTTTGTCTTGGTGATGCGATCATTCCAACTGCCATCGAACCCCCGATCACAACATCTATGCCTCGAGCAGTTAACTCCTCGCTAAGTTTCTTTGCGACTTCGACATTTGTGAAGGGACGTTTCGTGCTTTCTCCAGCGAAGAAACGGTTGGAAGTCATCTTTGTAGCGCAAGCTGCTCTCGCAGCGCAAGCTGCTTTCGCAGCAACTGATAGAGAGAGCTCTCCTATTTCATTGAGATGATGTCTTTTTGACATCTGACGTAGCCGTAGAAGTTTCTGGATATATATCGGGTCGAACGAAAAAGAACGAAAACTTTGCACAAGAACAGGACTGGTAATAATAAATGATCTCATTTTGGGTGAAAGGAACACACTTACATCTATTGAAATGCACTACGTTCACCCACATGCCAGAAAATGTCAAGCGCAAGCGTAGTGCATTCAAACGTAAAGTCTATCGCTAAAAGGTTCATGGGAGAACTCTACGTTAAACACGAATCGTCATGCACAACTCCCGAACTCGCGCCTCACACGTGTGAGGTTTCACTCGAGCTCAAAATCATGACGTGGAATATCCACAGGACCCCAGAAGATGATACGTTTATAGATATCATAATCAGTAAAATCGGAGACTGCGATCTGGTCTTCCTCCAAGAGGCAACCAAAGAAACAGTTAAGAGAATATGGAAGAAATCAGAGCACATATGGGGCTACGCCTTTAACCCAATGACCGAGTTGGCAGTGCTTTACACCTCTCGTATAGACGTCAGCCACATCGAGAAACACGCGTTCAACTTCGGAGTTTCGCGTGACGCGTTCTACAAGCGCAAGCGCAGGTGTTGTAAACAACTCAAAATAGAAGTGCGATGCGCCCGCACTAGGAGCGGAGAAGAAGCGACCAAACTCAAGTTTCTTGCCAGGAATGTGCATTTGCATGCTGCTTATGGCACAAATGTCCAACGTATGGGTCTTGCTAAGAGTTTTGAGAGGTGCTTTCAGGAAGAGTGTCTATTTGTTGTTGGCGACTTCGGTGAAGTAGCTGAGGTGAATGTGAATGGGGTAGATATTCTGGAGGCGGTTCCTATAAGATCCTGAATAAGCAGGCTACGAAGATCTTTATAACTCAAACTAAGCCTGTTGATAACTTTGTTATACCCAGTAGGCCTTTTAGTGTGGAGGGTTTACGTATTATTTGTAGTGAGGAACCTTCAGTTGTGAAACAAGATCAGGATAGGATGATATCTGATCATAACCCACTTTATGTCAAGTTTAAGATAGAGGTTCCTAAGTGAGGGCACTCAGTCTCGTTTTGGTAGATATAGACGTATATCCATGATGCTCGGGTTTTCTGTTGCCTCCTTAATACAACCAAAACAGGATCATCATTAGGAGGAATACAATAGAACCGAAGAATAACCCTTCATCTGCTGTGGCACTATCTTGATTTCAAGCGCAGTGCATTTCTAATAACAGAGAGCACTGCTGCGATAGCAAACAGTATTAGAATGACAGGTAGAAGATCCATTTTACAAGGGTTAAATTTTAAAACTTCTTCTGTCAGCCACATCTTTGCAATGATCATCCTGGTGTTTGCCTTGTGTAGAAAGTTGTATAAACATATACCTCTCTCTGCATATAGTATCGGTTAGCGTATGAAACCAAGTTTTTCCGCATTCGCAAACACAAACCGAATGCATTTCTCCGCTGCCTTAAAATGAATTTTGGAGTCAGAATCAGCCTTAAGCCCAGCAAGGAGTGCGGTGCACTCGCACTACGTTTGAGTTGTTTACAACATCTGCGTTTGCGCTTGGAGTGCGGTGCACTCGCACTACGTTTGAGTTGTTTACAACATCTGCGCTTGCGCTTGAAGTTTCTCAAGGTTCTCCATTTCATTCTCATCGCGTTTCTCACCAACAAGATTGGCAAACCAACGTGGTCCATTACGAAACACAACGTGTTCTCCCGTCCCACCAAAATCGACAATAGTGTGATGGTGTTCCTCCTCTTTACTATGCCTAATATACTCCAGATGGAGCTCGGGTGAAACCTCACACGTGCGAGGCACGAGCTCGACACTCATGGCGCCACCAATGTCAAACGTCAGGTGGACTTCTTGTGAAACACCGCCACGCTCCGCGCCTTGTTCGGAACCATAGCGAGCCCACATTCCGAATGGTGCAAACGAGATACCCTGGGATAACACAAGCAGCTCTTAGCCTGACGATCACAAATCACCTTCTTAAGAGTTTCAAGGTCAGCAAGGGCCTCTATTGATAAACTGAGGAGCTGTCATTTTACCACTCCCTACGTTCTATAAAAGTAGCGTCCTATACGTGATATAGGATAACGAGCTCATACTGAAAACTTAGTCTGGCAAAATGCAACAAGCTCTCACAAAATCAGCTCTCGTATTGTTCAACGAGGCGAAGAAGTTATCAGCAGAAGGACTATTCAAGCAATCTATTGAAACACTACAATGGGCCCTCTATCGTTCTGGATGCGCAGATACACCTGCTGGCATTTCAGAAAGGGAGATACGTGTATTCCTCGCGAAGAACTACATCTGCTTGAAATGCTATCACCAAGCTTACTACAACCTTATACCAGCTTGGTCCGCAAGTGCAAGCACTACTGGACCGCATGAACGAGGCAGCGAAGCCACCCTCGTTCCACTCACTCTTTCGGTGCCTGGAGGTGGCCCAAGTGAAGCGCAGTCTAAAAAAGAGGTTGCCAGAATGCTCTCTAAATGCGCCTGTAAGATTGCAAGGTTTGACACATCGACGACAGTTCTGGAAAACACACCCAACTTTACACCAGAAGAAAAGATTGAGCTCCTGAAGTATATCGAGAAGGACAAGATTACATTCGAGCGTTCCATAGAGGAGACAATGAGAAAAACTGAATCCCCATTCACCAAAGAGCAACTACGTGCGATACTTTCAAGCGGCCAAAGTATTTATTGCAAAGTCCCTCATCTTCCTACGACTGCCAGACGCCCCGAGGAAGTTCTTGGCACGATAAACGGTCTGCTATCCGAAAAGAAGACCTATGTTGAAGCGAGACAGTTTGGTATTGGTAGTGATTGCTACGGTCTCTTTGCGAAGAGGAAGTTTATGTGTGGCGATACTATTCTCATAGAGGTTCCGTATGTTATTGTGAATGCCGATATGCGGGAGAGATGTTATCACTGCTGCAGGCCTATGGTGGAAAAGATTAAGTGTTCTGGTGGCTGCCAAATGTTTTACTGTTCTAAGCAATGCGAGAAAACTGCGATGGAACAGTATCACGCACCGTTTTGTGATGTCGACATTGCAAGTCTCGTTAGGATGGCCGAGAGTGGTAAGAGTTCAACATCTCGTTTTCCTTTGATGTATTTAAAGATCCTTGGGAAGGCTCTTATGTCATCCAAGTCCAAGAAAAATGCAGCGCAAGCTGCTCCCCCAGCGCAAGCTGCTCCTGCAACGCAAGCTGCTCCTGCAACGCAAGCTGTTTTCGCAGATGCAGGACTGGTTGCGTATCCGTCGCGGTATAATAATCTGTCTCTGTTGTATCGGCATTCTTCATCACAGGATTCTGAGATGCCACCGAATGGTGCGCGGACACACGAGGAGTTCTGCGTGATGCTTGATGGAACCCAATATGGGAGACAAGCTTTCCTGGGGGTAGAGTGGATGATCGATTGTTGTGAGATGTTATTGCTTAACGTGATGTGTGTCCCAGATGATAAAAGCGGGGGTGATGTGCTTAAACAGAGCCAGGCATTGCTCCTCCTTGGTTCCTTCTTCAACCATAATACCACACCTAACTGTGAATGGCGAGCCTTTGATTATAGAGTAATGTTTCAGGCTACCAAGAATATTGAAGAAGGAGAACAGTTGTTCATCAGTTATTCATCTGACAAAACAACCCTAGAAACCATATACAGAGTTCCTTCCTAAAAGTATAAACGTATACACGATCACAACATTAAACCTGAGCTTAGTAAAAGTAGAGTTCTCCTATGCTACAAAATGACAACACCGACAAGGCAAGAGACCTCACCGGCATCACGTGGCTACCTGTATTTCATCATCCGTAGCGAAGATATGCAAGCGCCTGACGATGCTACAATCTTCATCAAAGTTGGCATGACGAAGGATCCACGGAACCGTATTTCTAACTATATCACACACCACGTCGGAGATTCGCCTCCCATCTACTACAAGATTTGGCAAGTTGTGAACGAAAAACTCGAGGAGTCTCTCGCGCTTGCCCACTTTGACGAGCAACGCATCACCAAGGCTGGCAGTTCTTCGAAGTCAGAGGTGATTCGTGCGACAAAGGCACAAGTAGAGGCATATAGTCCTCGTGATCCAGAGAAGCGTGCTATCGCTCCGCATACAATGCTTCCTGCGGAAATCTATGTTGTAAAGTATGACGCAGCACAACGCTTTGAGGAGCACTGGGAGGAGCTAAGTGCGATCCAAGGTCGCGTCATCGCAGAGATTGTTGATTTCCTGAAGGCACCATTGCGTGATGCGCGTAAGCTTCGTGCTCCGTGTGGAACTGGTAAGACACATATGACATGTGAGGCAATCAGGCAGGTTGCTGTTGATGATGCGAGCCTCAAGGTGTGTGTTTTGTGTCCGACAAAGCTCATTGCAGAACAATGGCGCGGAAACTTCTACCGTCTTGGTATCCATGCACCCATCCTCACGAAAAGTGATCTCGAGGTATCGCCACTGCCTTCCGATTTTAGGGACCCCCGGTCCAGCACAAGTGTGTCGCGGAGCCTCCCGGAGACACCAGGTTCAGCAGCATCGTCTCGTGCTTCAGTCGCACGTGAAGATCAAACGGATCACCGGTTCCGTATCGTTACGTATGCCTCGTGTCCTGGTCTCCGTGCTGATCCGACGTGGACGTATGTTTTTGATGAAGCTCATCACACTTGTGGTTCTATTGAAGGCGATGATGGTATCACGAAGCGACTTGTCAATGAAACAGCTGCCGCAGGGTGTCGTAGATTGTTCCTGACATTCACACCGAAGAACTTCTCTGGAAATAATCAGAACTCGATGGATGACGTTTCGTTGTATGGCACAGATATTCTGTTTCCGGGCATGCGAGAGCTCGTTACTTCTGGACTCATGCCTGACTATAAACTTATTATGACTCATCGTGATAAGATGGAAACACTTGTGGCGGTTTCACAAGAGCTCAAGACGTCACGGAAGATCCTCGTCTGTCTCCAGAGTGTGAAAGATGTTGAGGCGATGCAAGAACAACTGAGAGCATACTTTCCACTACCAACTGGGAGTGCTCCAGAGGATACGGTTCATATTGCACACAGCGGTATGCCAAGTGAGGGAGTTACTCAGAGTATTGAGAGCTTTAGTAATCAGCTTGGTAGGTCGTGGCTTCTGACGTGTCTTGTTCTTCTTGAGGGAGCGGATATTCCGATTGCTGATACAGTTGTTCTCCTTGCCCCGTGGAAGACTGAGACACGGTTGGTGCAGTTGCTTTTGCGACCAGGTCGGTGGTATCCGAAGAAGGCTACGTTTAATATTGTGGTGTCGTTGGATGAGAATCATCTGATTGAGAATAATCTGCGTGCGGCGGGTTTCGAAGTTGGTCCAAATAAGCTTCGTCATCTTAGAATGGTGGAGGTTGCTGAGCCTGGAAATGTTCCCCGTAGTCTTGCTGAGATTGTCAAGGATAAACATGTGTGGGCCGTATCTTATACTGAGAACAGCGGCCACAATATAGATACGGGTTTAAATGCCGCGGAAACGGATTTTGCAAATTCTATTGCGAAGTCGCAGATTTTTGCGGTGCAGCGGGGTTTAGATAAGGCTGAAGTTGGTCATCTAGTGATGCTTAGGGGTCCCACAAGTGTCGCCTTTGCTTCTGTGTTGGCAGTGAGGGTTGTCCTCGAGCAGACGAGCGCAGGAGCCACCACACGTGGCGAGTCGAAAGATAAGAAAAGAACTATAATGGACGTGAGGTTCTTGCCAGTCCGTTGGGTCCCATTTGGGGCACCACAACGAGCGCCCAGCACACAAAGCAAACCCATTACGATTTCCGTGGAGGATTATAGGGCTTGTGTTCTCGAGTTGTGGGGCCAGCATAAGGATAGGCGTTGGTTATGTAATCCGCATTTCACTGGCAGTTTCAAGTATGACGCAGAGCGACGCGCGATTATTCTCCGTCTTCTCGATACATCGTAAACTTTCAAGTATATATTATACTTTGTGGACTTAGTTGTTTGCTCCTTCCAATAGTCGTCGTAAGTGGATTGGATTTTTGTCCTCAGAAGCGTGAGCAATCCCGAGTGTCTGCCGAAGGAACTGTTCTTCGTCGGGAATGATGGGATCGACTGTTGGTTCTGGGAGAGGTATAACTTCGTCCAATACTGTAAAAACATCCTCGACTGGTGAATCCTTTGGGGCATGGTTTATGAGTACCTCTATGTCACTAAATGACATTTCTGTAGTAGGCTGGAAACATTTGACTTCATCGCGAAATCATGTGAGGTAAGATTCGATGTAGTGCTCAATGTTAAAAGCTCGGATCTAACCAAACCAACACACATGAGAACAAGGAGAAACTGTCTGAGCATTTTACACGTCTAACAGACCCCATAGGGTGTTAAGTGGAGAACATGCAACTAATCTACGCATTCATAGTTGTGTGCTGTTGTCTTGGTTGGAAGCCAGTTCTACGTCCTAGTTAAGTAAATTTATGTACTCTACTCGATTGATCCATGGGCGCCGGGGTGTGCTTTAATCGTACGAATGGTGTCTGTCGAACGTTTGCGTCTCTGTATGAGTAGGCGGGTGTGTTGAAACTATCTGAGGCGAATTTGTAGGTAGTTAATCAATATTTGTTGTTGTTCTGGGCTGATTATTCCGATGTTTGAACAGGAGTGAATGACTTTTTCAAACTTTTGTTTGTTTCCGGGGTGGATTGTTCCTTGTGTGATATATTGGTTGATGTAGCTGTGAATGGCTTCGTAATACTTACCGTGGCTGAAAAGGTCTCTTTGTTTTGCTCTGAAGGCTTCGGATTCATTATCCATGCGTGTTGATATGGACTTTCTGTGGAGGCCTCTGAGGACTGCCCATATTGGTTTTTTGGTTTCTGATAGTTTTCTTATGTGTTCGTCTTTGGCGAATCTGTAGATAAATCTTGGTGGGAAATGATCACGCTCTGACTTCTTTCTTTGAGAGAAATATCCAAGGTTCTTCATTACGGATCCGTAGTATCCTTTCAGCTCCTTGTTGGAAAACTTGGACACGAAATTTTTAAGCACTATTCTAAATCTTTTTGAACGGAGGAAGCCAAGTTTCCTAAATAATCGTATATAGTTTTTAACAGTTTCTGTGTTGTCGTTGGATTCAATAACCTTGGTTTTATTGTTCAAGAACTTCTCGTAGTTTGTTTTGGAAAAGCAGATTTCCAGTGGGTGGCCGCATATGTGGATAGTTTTCTTCATGATGATGAAGCGTTCAAATGTTTTCTTGTTATTCTTTGAGATCATGCCAATGGTCTCGCAGTGTCTCAATAAATCTACTAAGGCTTCCCTGTTTTCAGCGATGAGGTTTTTGTTTAGCAGGATCTTGAGCCATAGTTTGACTGCAAGGTGATACTTTCTTTCCGAGAAGTGGATTCTCATCTTTTCCTTGTCTTCGTTGCTGAGAAATATATCGCTTATATTTTTACAATAGATTTCCAGTCTTGGGGACGTGTTGAATAATCTGAACAGGTCGCATCCCAACACGTCATCGGTAAACAGTTTGAATGATATTCTTACGGGTTGGATTCATTCGTTCTGGGGCTGGCGCGCTTTTCCAGAAACAGCTTCGATGGCAGAAGCGGAGAAATAGAAATTGTTTTCGTAGAAGAAACCGAAGACACGAGGGACATCCCTTGGTATGTTAATGACAATTGATTTCTCCCTACATTTGTCACAAAAATCCGAGCGGGTGATAAATCCTTTGGGATGTGTTTTGATGATTTCTCTCATTAGGGGAAGGAGCTCTTGCATCTTGCTGGTCATGTCTTCTTGGGAAACTCTGTAGGAAAGAAGTTCTTTAACGAGGGATTTGGCCTCTTGGGAGTTGCTTACAGAAAAGGTTCTTTCTGCCTTGTTATAGATGAAAAAATCTCTTTTCAAGGCTACGTCTCTCGGCAGTGCCAGGTTTCCAGCCCTATTGTCAAGCAACATGTTTCTGATAGTTTGGAAGGAAGCCTCGTTAACACCGATATCTTTCAATCCAGAAAGACACAATAGAATCATATTCCTTCTGCCTTTTATGTCATTCGGGGTCAGGGATTTTGGCGCACGAACGAAAATTCTCAGCTCCCCGTCTTTGTCTTTTGCGACGTTTCCGTACCCGCCTAAAACCTGTTGGAACTGGGCGAGAACTATGTCTTTAGACATGGAAGGAGTTTGGATGACAGTTTCACCCTCTGGGAGGTTCATCTGCTTGGCAGGTCCTTTGTAGAATTGCTTGAATAATCCCTTGTGGGCGAGCAATACTTGGGCTAGATCCTTGTGTGGATTTAAGGTCAGTTTGCGTCCTTCTTTATCCAAGCATATCAAGGCTCGTAGTGTAGAACTTGTAATGCTGGAGACATAGTTCGAGCTGGAAATCTTATTCTCCCTGAGAATCTCATACATCGCATCGAGACTGATAGTGGTGCTTTCAGAGAAAACTATGGCGGCGATAGTGTAAAGAAGGTGATAGTTTGAAGTGGTCCTCACGTAGTTTTTCTCTTCGCATTTACCAATAAGCTTTTCAAGGGAAACTATACAGTTGGCCCTGAAAGAAACAAGCTCCGCGAGGAAAGCCTCTTTTGCTTCTGGTGCTATACAAGTGAGTTCATTGCCATTCCGCGCGAAAAATTTGGCTGTGCTTGAGCTCCAGTTCGTGGAGGGTAGTCCAGATTTCGTGAGCAAACTCATGTATTCATCGAGGTCGATAGATTGTCTGTTGTTCATTTCTTTCTCTGTTAGAAGTAGAAATAGCAAAGCAGTTTGGTTCCAGGATATAGTTCTTGATGGAACAAGGAAATAATTTGCCACTCTGATTTCTCCATCTACGGACGTAAATAGTGAAGCCTTGTGGTCGCCTTGAACTCCTGTTGTGTTGATTCTCGGGGCTATGAATTCCTGTTTTGGTTCAGGCAGGATCTCGACTTCATGATCTTCTTCTTCCTTGGACTTTTTAGTGGACCCTAGGTCTTGCAGTAGTTGCGGTAGGGGTATATCTGGGATATATTTTGTCAAATCGAAGCCTACGAATTGAGTTCTGTCTACCTTGATACGGTCGTCCCGAAGTGAAACGACAGTGTTGGTAAAATCAATTTCCTTGTGCTTCAATAGCAAAAAAGTCGGATACATGAATCCTCTGAAGAAAAGAGATGAGCGGAACATTTTTATAAAGAGAACCACATTATAATACCGATAACGTAACCATAATGTTATAGAAAGTAAATAAAAATATTTCATCGTTCGCGTTGGCACCAAGGTAGAAATATAATCGCCAGTACATTCGGTAAGCAATTTGTTCGGATGAGGAAAGTCAGATTAGTCAAGGACCTTGAGATGTTCTGTTCTAAAGTAAAAGGAGAGATCATTGTCGAAAAGAAAATCGACGGCATTTCCTGCTTCTTGGAATACAGGCACGGTAATCTACAGGGTTCCTTTACCAAGAAAGGAAAAAGCCTCACAAAACTTCTAAAAGCTACCAGTGATATTCCCCCAAAGATCAGACATGGGACCCCGCTTATAGTAAGAGGTGAATTATATATCTCTACTAAAAACTTCAAAAAGTTGAATAAAAGACGCGAAGAACTTGGAAAAAAACCTTACAAATGTTGTCTCTCAGCACTGGTCGGAAAGATGGCGTCAAACAGACCCTCGGGCGCCATAGATTTTTGCGGATTTTCGATGTCAACCCATTCAAGTACACAAGTTGACACCTTGGAAGAATTATATCGTTTGGGAATCAATAAGAAACACAGACTGTTTCACAAGATTTTTACCCTTCCACGAGATGCTAAAAAGCTATACAAATATTTAGAAAACGGAAGGCGAGGAGTCGAATTTTCCACAGACATCGATGGTCTCTTATTAAAGACAAACAAGCTCCACCCCCAGCACACAATAATTCTGAAATTTCCGTCAAAAATAGAATCCTGAGATCGCCGACGACGTGACAATTCATCCCTCCCAAAGCCAACTGGGCACAAGACACACCAGGATTCTCATTATCTCCACAGTCTTCTCAAGGACACCACACCAGAAACTGGAACTCTTTCCAGTCTCGATCGGAAAACACTTAAATGAGCTGTGTATGCTCTTATCACCCTATGACTACAAAATCGTCAACAAGCGAGAAGTAGTAGACCTCTGGCTACAATTTTCGCGCGTTGGCCTCACCTGGCTCCCATGGTATCCGTATGCTTTGCCCTGATTATACAATTTTACTTCTGAATTCCATCAGCAGCGTCAAGTCCGGAATAAAGTCCGTGGAGACCACGGAATGATCCCATATAGGAATCCTAACGAACTCCGCGGGATTCAAGATAACATTGAGTAAGTTAAGTATATTTATATACTCTATTAAAGAACGCTTAGTTCAACTTCTTTATGAAAGCGAGAATATACTTGATAATATAGCCAATGCCTTCTTGAGCTCTGTAAGTAGCATTAGCTTCAGCTTTCTTATCTTCAGACGAACGAAGAGCCATATTTAAAGACCTCGTCTTCGTCAAGAAGATACCAGCCTTCGTCGTAACAAGATTGATCAAGTCAACCATCTCAGTCCTCTCTTTCTTCCACTCAACAAAACTCTTGTCAAGATCATTTACAACACCACTATTCTTCGTCATGCCGATTTTAACGAAATAGTCAAAATCGTCCTTATGTGCCTTAAAGAAACGTGCGAGCAGCTTTGCCGACTTATCTGGAATACCGTTCTCCTTCATGTCTTCTTCCGATTTTGCGATAAGGGCTTTTAGTGAATCGGTCTGGTCGCACAGCTTCGTGATTGTTTCGGGTTTGATGTTGCCGATGTTGAATGCTCTGATAAACGTGACTAAAGGTCGGTCTTTTGAGTTGGATACTTCTGATAGGAAGAGACGGACTTCGTATTCAGGAATGTCTTTGAAGTCTTCCACTATGAGACGATAGAGGTCTGACGGATTAGTGAGAAGACCCCTGTTGTAGAGCGTTGTGATCAACGATTTCTTGCCGTAGCGTGTCTTAATACCCATATACCTGGAATACTTTAGTAGGTTTCTCAGCTTCTCCGAAGAGCATCTAAAGTTAAAGCACTGGGGAATACCTTCAGAGTTAGGCTTGAGTTTCTTGCCGCAGTTCATGCAGTATTCCCTGTCTTTGTCTTCCTCTGATGGGGTGAGGTTGATGACTGAGTCCAGAAACGGTTGGACACCCTTGGTATAGCTGATCTTCACTTTATCGCCCTTCTTTAGCGGGATGATCTTGTTCTCGACAATAACCTTCGATACCTCGTTTCCGTCGGTGAGTTTCAGTGTGCCGAACCTGATGGTTGTTCCTGTTTTTGAGGGAGTTGCCTTTTCGACTTCTACAATGTGGAACTCGATTGGGAACTTGTATCCAAGAGGGTTGATATCGGTGTTGGGGTCGTTTGCTTTGAGGACGAGGCCGTCGATTTCGACAGGCATTTCTGACTTGCGGGTGGCGATTGCTGAGATATATTGGTCGAGTTCTTCTGAGAGACCGAAGGTTCGGCAGAAGCGGTATAGCGACTTGTCGAATCCCATCTTTTGTAGTGAGAGGTAGAGGGCTTGGCGGGATTTGTTTTTGTCAGGTGGTTCTAAGTGGAACGCGAAGAACGATAGTTTGTCGCTCATGGTTCCTGATCTTATCATAGAAACGAGAGCTGGGACGGTGTTCTTGAAGGTGGGCATGCCTTCGGTTTGACGTATCATGTTTAGTTTGGTCATGTCTTTCTTGGGGATGTAGATTTCGCCTCTTACAACTCCAGTGAAGCCCTTAGGGTGCGCACTGTGTTTAATGGTTTTTGGGATACTGGGTATTTGCATGACCAGTTTTGTGATGTCGTGGCTTGTTGTCTTGTATAGTTTGACGGTTGCCATAAATAGAGTTCCGTTTTTGTAGTGAAGGGAACAAGCGAAGCCGTCTACCTTAGGTTCGATACAGACGTATTGTTGGGTGGCCATGATTTTTCCGGCAAGTCGTTTGAGGGTGTCTTCGTCGTTTGTTTTCTTTAGCCAGGCGAGGGGGTCTGGGAACTGCACGATGCCGTCTTCTTTGCTGGCCCAGCTTGGGTGTTTCTTTAGGATTTCGTCGTATTTGTCGGAGAGTGTGTCGAACTCGCTGTCGGAGATGTCATACTTTTCTGAGTGGATGCGTATCTTTTCTTGGATTAGCTTGAAGTATCCTTTTGTGAATTCTTTTTTGGAGCAGAGTTCGGATATGGTTTCTTGTTGTCCGATAATGATGACACCTGAGTTGAAGAGGCGTTGGAGGTCTTCCTTTTCTATGTCGAGGAAGTTTCTGAGTTCTTTGGCAGCTGATGCTTCGATGCCGAAGTCTCCGTTGTGTGAGATAAGTTCGGACCACGTTTTGAAGGTGTCTTCAAGGTGTTGTGCGACGTGGTATGGGATGAGTGGTATGTTTAGGGCGTAGAGGAAGTTCTTTAGGGGGATACCTGATTTTGATTGTTTGATTTGCGACAGGAGTGCGTTGAATGTTTCTTTTGTGGTGTTTTCGAGTAGCTGTTGGTCTTCTTCTTTCATATTAAGGATGTCCATTTGAACAGTGATGATGTTCTTTTCGATAAGCTCAGCTATCAGACTGTGGCCCAAGTGGGTGATGTTGAAGCCGTTGGGTGAGATAAAGTGAGCGACTTCTTCAATGGTTAGGCAGCGGCACGTTAGTCTTGATTTACAGTGGGGGACGCCGAACTTTTCGACTACTTTTCCTCCGCATTTGGGGCAGTGGGTGCAGGGTTGGATTTCGTTGGAGGAACTGTCTCGTGCTGATGAGAGGAAGGTTTGTTGTTCTGGCATGTAGAGGACGGTGTCGCCAACTCTGAGGTCGAGTTCGAGGATGTCGTTGGTGTTCTCGAATGAAACGCGTGTTGCGTCGCTGAGGAGGGCGACGGGGAAGATGAAGTTCTCTTTGCCGATGTTGTAGGAGATATCGCTGACCTTTTTAGTTTCGAGGCGTGGTATCGTCTTGTAGATTACTTCTCCACCTCCGAGTAGAGAGCGGTTTCCGACTATGTTAAGTCGGATTACTAGGCCTTCGGTGAAGAAGGGGAAGTCGTTTAATGTTGCCCCGACGTGGACGAGTTCTCCGAGTTTGGTGACTGTGCTTGTTGTGTTGAAGTCCTGGGGTTTGAGAACGGAGAAACATGTCTTACGCAAAACTGGGAAGCCTAGGCTTCGGAGTAGTTCGAAGCGGTGTCCTTCTCTTTCGATGCTGTTGTTTTCATTAGAGAACCTGTCGGTTGAGAACGATAAATCTGTGTCAAACACTCTTGCCAGGTTTTGTGGGTCTTGGTGAAGTAGTTGTATGAGTGAGGTTTTCATGTCTTTCCACATGGGTTGCCCGAAGACTTTTCTTTCATAGTTGAGTCTGTGGAAGGCTTTTTTCGGCACGTATAGAACACCTTCGATCGTTGTGGGTGTCTGGATCGGGATGTTTTTTGGGATTGATTGGATACCGTTTATTACCTTTGTTATGTCAATGTCGAGGGCTGTTGCCTGCTTCATGATTCCGTTTTCATACAGAATGGCGACGCGGAGGCCCTCAACGTTGGGGAAGGTGAGGAATGTAGTTTCTTTACCATACATCGAGTTTGTGAAGAGTGTGTTGATTGCTCCAACGAAGGTGATGGGAACGTTGCCTTCGAATGAGAGGAGCCTGTCTTTCTCTTCTTCTGGTAGGAGGGCGATGGCGATTTGTTTGATGACATCGTATTCGAAGTTGGATACGCTGGGGAAGCCGCTGTAGTATTCTGTTTTTGCTTCTTGTAGGAAGAACAGGTATTTGTTTTCGTCATCTTCATTATCAGCAGGTATGTAGTCGTGAGAAAGTCTCTTTCTACCTTTCGGTTGGGCAAAGACGGTCTTTAGGTTTCCTATCTGCAATACTTCCGGACAATACTTACAATAAGTGAGGCCACGGAATAGCCCTGATGCGTCATCCTTGAACATCTCGATGATGCTTGACAGTTTGCCAGTGGATTCGAAGTGGCTGAGGATTGAGAGAACTGCCACTTGTGAGTAGCCAGTTCGCTGTGATAGGGACATCATCTTCTTTCCTGCATTGTGTCTTTTTAGGAGGAGTGTGATAGCTTCGTTGGTGCGACCTCTTTCTTCGAAGCGTTGTGTTTCGTATAGGCTCCGGATGAAGCCGCTTGTGTTTATTTCTCCGTAGAGTATTGGTTTTGTTCTTCTCATTTTTCCCAGATTTAGAATATAGTTATTCGTAAAGGCGTAAGTATTGTTTCTGTGTGGCTGATGTGATATTCCGTAGAGCGCACTTTGCGTCGTTCTGGTAAAATGTCATCAGAGCCAACACAGCAAAAGACGGCGAAACCGTCGGGCCTCACGACTGTCGCCACCACTACTCAAGCATCAGCAGCAGTTCCGATTTCAGCGAGGGCACTAGCATCAGCACCAGAGCCAACACCACCTCCAGAAGTAGTATTGCCAGTGTCAACGGCTCTAATAGTGGTATCGCCGGCGCCATCGACAGCTCGGATGAACACGTGTGAGACACAAGCTCCAATAGTAGTATCACCAGTGGTACCAGCACCAGCAGATCAGGTGAACTCTCACACGTGTGAGGCACAGGCTCCAGTGGCATCGACGACAATGCTGGTGGAGCCAGTGTCAGTTTCGGAGCCAATATCGGAATCAGTCCCGGCACTAAAAATAGCATTGGTAACGACACCAACATCGAAACCAGTGCCAGTGCCGAAAATGGCAACAGCATCAGCGACGACACCAGCGATGGCATCTGCATCTGCATCTGCACCAGTGCCGGTAGTTATGGGTGAGGCATCGAAACCTATTATTGTTAATGTTACGAATGTTAATACGAATACGAATGTTGTTGGGGTGGGAGGTGGTCAGGAGACTTGTTGTGGGCATTGTAAGAATGGGTGGTGTTCGTGTTATAATGCTTTTATAGCGTGTTGTGTGAATACGGGTGTGACGTGTTGTTTGACTAAGGAGTGTTGTTCGAAGTCGTGTGCGAAGCAGTGTATCTGTTGTGGGGATTGTTGTGATTATTGGGGTGTGTGTTGTCGTGAGGCTGGGCTTGCGTGTATATGTTTCAAAACAGGTCCGGAGAGTAAGTGATGTATATAGTTATACGTGTTTCTGTTGTCAGTTGGCTGTGTTGAGGTCTCGGTGGGACTTCGGTGCTTCGGTGCAGGCGCGGGCGGCCTTCTTTAGGCTAGAGTTGTTTGGGGACTCTGGTTCGGACAGGATGTCTCCTTCGTGTGTATGTTCGGAATACGGAACGCGAGATGCGACGACACAGTATCCTCCGCCTGAGCATGGGCCTTCGAAGTTGGAGTCACGCGTGGCCACGTAGATCTGGATGGGTTCGGCATTAGGTGTTGATGGGTCACGATAGGTAAAGTCGTAAAACATCTCAACACAATAGTCGGGTTGGTCCATCTTGGCGATTTGCTCCCAGTACTCATCCTCGAAGTTCCTGGACTTGACATGTGTGCATGTGATTCCCTTCTCGGGAGAGGAGAACAGAACGCGTCGTTCCTCCTGGCGAAGGTTAAGAAGTTCGATATTCTTCACCTTGATTTCTGCACGAAGCTGCTCGATACGCTCTGAGAGTGTTGCATTGGTAGACATGAGAGTGGACATTTTTAAAATAATCATTTGCAAAAGACAGCAAGCTCAATTCCCACTCACCACCACCCGAAGCAGCCCTTCAGAATCGCTGGGGCTACGAATCAGCTCATGCCTCGCGCGCGTGAGGTTCGCCCGAGCGGCCGCATGTAAAGTAGATCGGGAACTGCGGTCCGGCGGGCGGTGCTTGGGTTGTTATTGCGAAGTGGCTGATCATGCTGGTTGTGTGTCGGCTTGGGGATATTTACTAAGGTTGTGTTGGGCGCTAAAATATCAAGTATGAAGCCAACGTTGGGGGAGATTATGAAGCACTCTGAGCGCTTCGTTAGGTTTATTGAGATGGTGAGGGAGATCGGGGAGAAGAGGAGAAGGCATATTTGGACTCTAATGCGAGGCATGAGCTCAAGAGTATTCGTAAGAGAACTGGTTTGTCTTCGAGTTCTGTGGGCTCGTTGGTGCCTGGGTCGTCGGCTGGCGCCATCAGTTCCATGACTATACTAAGATTCTTGATGTGCTCCATGAGTACGCGTTTGATTGCTTTGATAAGGTCTTAGAAAGTCTCAACAGGGAGACTCATTCTAAGGGGATGATGTTCCAGCTGGGGGACCTTGATGGTAACATGACTTTGAAGAATATTGTTCCGCACACTCGTATTTGCGATAGTGTGAGGTGTGGGAACTTTGTACAGGCGCTAGAACGGGAGCATCCGTGTTGCATGGATTTATACGTCTTACGGAACCGTTGGTCGACAGACCAGGAATCCGAGATGTCGTCTCTGGGGAGTATGTTTAATGTGTTGGGTGGCTCTCCGTAATGATAAGATCAATATTTACGTGTTTGCGAAAGAGGCTGCGAGAAGGAATAATGTACGTATCCTCAAGATTATCACTGAGTACAAAAGGCTTCCTCCAGTACAGGCCTTTCGTTTCGTCGATTTTGCCAGTATAGAAACTTTAACTCTCCTTTATGAAAATCGCGTTCTAGATAAGAATATCTTGCGCCACGTTGATAACCTTTCTACATTTAATCGCGTTGGCAGATTATTGATCTCTCTCGGCGAGATACCCACGGGCGATAACCTGGACATGTTTGTAAAAGAGAGGGACAACGAGATGATCACTTTTATACCTAAAGAAAAAGCTCCGACAACCCAAGACCTACTCACGTATGCCATCGAAACACAAAATATCAACTACGCAGACGCCTGCTACGGCTCACTATCGACCTCAATGATTACCTCTTTATCCGACGTTCGCTCGCGACGGGCCCCGCTGGGGAGTGGGATAGATTCCTTAGGCACATTGAGTTCGACTATCGGAAGATCGTGGCAGATCTTACTTCTGAGCTAGCGAGGACTCTGTTTGAAACCGACATTCGAGCTATGGAACATCTTTTTGGACACGTCAGAGGCCTCAACATTGCAACGTTATTCGGCGAAGCAGATGTCATACTCCGCATTGTCGACAGCTTGAAACATTAAATATATATAGGAAAATGTCACACCAAGTTGATGTTAGCTCTATGGGTGAACAAGAGTTGTATGCCCTAATCGAGAGCAACCAGCGCGTGATCGGCGGTGCCGAAGAGATAATCGAACGCGCCCAAGTGCGGAGAAGAGATCTGAGAAAGCAGAAATCCGACCTTTATCGCAGTTCCCTCACAGATGCCGAACTTGGAATCACTTGTTCTGAATACATTATCGAGGAGCCAGTTATCAGATCTATCCTATCAGATCACGAAGGTAGCTACGAAACAAACGGCACATACAAAACACATTTCGTGCTCGAGTATAAGAGGGGCGAACTCTCATTCGAAGTTACTGCCAACAGAAGTACAGATGATCCGACGCCCCAGTTCAGCATAGTCGTGAAGTACTCTGACAAGACTGGAGGCACGATTATTGCAAAGTATGTGAACGCATGGCCCTTCTTCAGAGTGTCATTGGAAGGCGGGGATGTCTTTATTGGAGAAGGCCAGTCCATGGCGGCGGAGGCTTTTCATGACGAAGACGAGTCGTATCCAGATCTCAGCATCTTCGGCAAGTATGCCGAGGATGTTGGATTCTGTATGCGTCACATCGAGGCAAAGACGCAAGAAGAGAACTTCTATCTCGACCAATAACGTATAAACATATACAACACTGAAATCAATCACATTCAGGACATGGCATATCAAAAATGTCGCAACCCAAACCAGAAGAGATTATGATGCACTCTGAACGATTTGTAAGGCTCCTTGAAACAAGAGGAGAAGAAGAACAAGACGCTGGGTATACAGCATTCCTTGCAGAAAACGATCTCGCTGACATATGTAAGCGGACCGGTCTGTCAGATGAAAGTGTTATGAAGCTCGTTCTTGAGTCTTCAGTTAGCGATATTGAGTCGCGTAACTACGCTGTTATTTTACACGTTCTTCACGAATATGCATTCGATTGTTTTGAAAAGGTTGTTGACGAACTTAACAGAGAGAATACTCGTCTGGCAAAGGTGTTTCAATTGAAAGACCTTGATGACAATGAGACAGTGAGGGACATTGTTTCACACACGTGTATCTGCGAGAGCAATAAGTGTGGTAACTATCTGACAGCTCTCGAACGCGAGCATCTGCTATGCATGAAAGTAGTAGTGCCTGACAGACTCTTCGGGTGCCCTTTGAAACAGGAGATATCAATCCCGAATATGGTGTGTGCAGACTTTATCAAGTGTATTAAATGGCTTATCAATCATGCCGGCTATGCCGGATTTATCTTATATAGTGCGGCGAGAGCAAACAATCTTCAAATCTTGCAGGTTGTCGCTACTGAGTGTTTCCCTAAGCCACAGCTACATGCATATCCTGTCGGATCGTTGAAAGCGGAAACACTGTTATACCTTTTCGAGCAGAATATGTTGAGGCCTGGTTTCATTGGGGGAATTACCTCGGTCGAGACATTTCGCGCTGTCTATAAAATCATTGTGGGTGCTGAAGTTCCTACAGATCTAAATGTGAATATGTTCGTAGAAGAAAAGGATGATGAGATGATTTCCTTTCTACTCGATAATGGAGCTCCACCAACGAGCGAACTGCTGACATATGCACTCCAAACAAGAAACGCTAAGTTTTTGGATGAATGCGGCGAGTTGTGTATTAGTCTTGAGGACTATATGTCCACCAGTCGCTTTTTCCGTGAAAACCCTCCTGACTCTGAACAAACAAGAGAGTTAAAAAGTTCTCTTGGCCGCGTCAAATTTAATTATCGTGCCATCCTGAAGGGTCTCTCATCTGAACGGGTAAAGCAACTATTCAACAGTGATCGCCTAATCTTGAGAGAACTATACGAGAACGTTAAGAAATTGAATGTGAAGGCAGTCATCTACCTCTCCAGTATTTTTGGCGACACAGACGTCACACTACGCATTGTAGACGAAATAAGATATAACGACGGGAAGGACGACGATGAAGACGAGGACGAAGACGATTGAGATATACACTTATATCAGACTACATGCATATCGAACCACGATGTAGTCGACATCCTCCACTCATCCCCAACTAATGCCAACTCCGAACGTATCTGCCTCTGATACAAAAGAGGAAGCGAGAAGAACGCATCATAAGCATCAAAATCAAGCGCATCAGGCCCCGGAACTGTATTAGGACGCGTCACCCAAGTCCAATACTCAAGTCGCATCAAGATCTTCCGATTCGCCATGAGAATATCCCCCTGAGTCGAGCTGCCATAAGGGGGCGGCGCCCGAGACACCACTGAGAAGCAACCCTCCTGATTTAAGGACTGGCCCCAATCGCTCGCACAATCCAGGTCCCCCACGCAAAGTGGAACGGCAAAGCTGCCCTCGTTCGTAGGCTCACTCATACGGTCCGGCGGTGCCTGGGGAGAAAGCGTATCACTAAACGAAATCTCATGCCGCGCATGCTCAACCTGGCCTAACTGTATTGAGTCGCTGGCGCTGCGAAGCAGTTCTTCTGATTCAGGACTGGACAGCGAAGCCGCCTTCGCTTCTTCTAGTTGCCCATCCAGTCCGGCTCCTGCGCTTGGCTGCCAAGGGCGGGCTGCGGCTGAAAGCGTTGTGGCATTGGTGCGCTCTGTTGGGCGCGTTGTGTTTGTAGTCTTAATGATAATATGTAGCATTACGGTGGGGTAGGAACATGTGTTCAAGAATCGCATCTCTGGGAAAAGCCTTAGGAAGATTCTTCTTACAACTCTTGGGGGAACTGGTTTGCCGTTGAAGTATAGTTTCTTCAACTTGCCTATAGCTTCGGGTGCTAATGCGAGCCAGGGGTGGATATACTTTACCCAGTTGTAGAAGATGTGGGAGTTATCGTCTACAAATCCAGACCACCATACCCATCTTTGTAGGATGGTGTGAGGATGAGATCCTCTAACGATTTCCCGAATAATCTGCATCTTACTTGAGATGTAGGGGTTCGCAGCTGGGTTAAACTGGAATGCCATATCGGAACACTCTGACATTGTGTCAAAGTCTGCTGCTTCGATCAAGCGGGTGGTAGCAATCGATCCGGTTTCAGCATCTTCGGCGTCTATGTCTACAATAGGCGATGCTGACGAGACGATTCTAATAGAACGTAGGCCCAAGTGCTTCAGTTCAGCATGGTCTGGTCTTGAGTTGTTTACAACACCTGTGCTCGCGCTTGAGTGCACTGCGTTTGAAGACATTTTCATGTTCTCGTGTAGAATCTGATGCATATGCAACCTATGCTTCAAGAGTAAGCAGCGACTCGTGCGCGAGCACATGTGTTCTATGCGCAAGCACAGTTGTTCTATGCGCAAGCACATTTGTTGTAAACAACCCTAACATAGTGTAGGAGTCGCGCAAGCGACGACTCGTGCGCAAGCACATGTTTTCTATGCGCAAGCACAGGCGTTGTAAACAAGTAAACAAGCAAACAAGTAAACAAGTGAGCAACTCGAACATGAGTGTAAGAGTGGTGGACGTATATGGTATACGATTTTCGTCATGAGTGATTAATAGCTTTGGAGATGCTGAAGGTATATTACCATGTCTGAAACAACACAGACAAATGTGCCGTCTAGTGTGTCGAAGGGGCCGTGTATGTCTGAAGATTGGTTTGCTTCTTTGTGTTTTGAATCGACGATGTAGACCTGAGCGCTTTGAAGCTGTTTAGAGAGGAAAGACATGATCTCGTCGACATGTTTTTTCCGCGATGTTGGATCCTTGGCCACTTTGTTTGCCCAGTGTCTGAGATCGTTTGTAGTCATTTTCGGATAACGGCGGTAGTGTAAAATGGCGGCACAATGTATTAAGCGTCTTATTGCTGAGCTCAAGGATATCAAGGGGGAAAAGAGCTATGACATCCGTGTTAGCCCTGACGAGAGTGCTCTTACGACCTGGTATTTCGTTATGCCAGGTCCGAAGGATACTGCTTTCGAAGGTGGCGAATACATGGGTCGGATCACCTTTCCAGAGACCTACCCGTTCTCAGCTCCGTCGATCATGTTCATCACGCCAAGCGCGGCTTTCTTACCAGGGGCCAAGATTTGTATGTCGATGACAAGCTTTCATAACGAGACCTGGACGCCTGCATGGCGTGGTATCACAATCATTCTCGGACTTTCCAGCTTCATGGCGGAGTTCAAGACCAAGTGTCCTGCCTATCCAGGTATCGTGCCGAGCGCAACCATCGTACAGTGCAAAGAGGCGGCCAGCAAGAGTCATGAGTGGAACACGAGGAACGAAATCTACTGTCAGCATTTCGCCTAACCGCAATATAACTATATATTGGCATCGCTGAACATAGCTGTAATCAAATAGAGTGTGTTCTGCTCACGTTGTGTTTCTCTAACTTGGGTGCTAGTGGGGGTGTGAGAGTTAAGTTCTAGGGTAAGTCTCCGAATCGGATAGGCTGCTTTGTAGTAGTGGCGAATAGAGTTAGGTCTCTTTCATTGCTCTGATATATGGTTATATCTTGTCTGCTACTTGTGTTTTAGGAGAAACCGAGTTTGTCGCTCTTCGAGAATAGGAGGCAGATGCAGCGCTCGGCGGCCATGAAGTGGAAGTTTGCGGCGAACTCTTCCTGAATCTGCTTGAGAATCAGGTTGAGTGCGTCGCGGTCTCGGCTATTTTCGTGGTCGTTGCCATCCCGGTCTTTCGTGTCTTTGTGGAGGTCTGCGAACCACTGTTGTCGAATGATGTTTCGCCATGTTTTGTGGAGGTGACTTTGATGAAGGTTTCGTGGGTTTGTTCGTCGTGACTCCCTGCGACGTACTTGAGGTAGACGTTTACTTCGAAGCGATCGGAGACGCCGAATGGTTCGCCTGTGACTACTAGAGTCATGTCTAGGCTCTGCTTGGCGCCGCCGTGTTTGTCGAAGATCATGCCGAACTCGTGCCACAGGCCCTCGGACTCCACTTTGGTGCAGGTGATGCCTTGGGTGGAGTTCTGCTTCGTGGATCATGCGGCCTCGCTTCACCATCTGTTGGAATTCTTGGTTGAACTGTTGGGAGGTTTGAGTAGTGGACATTTGCGGCGCAGGTGTGTGTTTAGTTTAGTTCGAGTATGTCTGCGTTTTCGCGGATCATCTTGAGGCATGTGATGATTTCTTTCGCGTTCTCTCCTAAGATATCCCTGATTTTTGCCATTAGCTTTTCAAACTGGTCGTCTGGGACACCTTTGTCTGGCGATGCGTACCATTCTCCATCGAGACGGCAATCGCCGTTGGTTGATTTGAAGTCGTCTTTGATTTCTAACTTGGAGATGATGGTTTCGAAGGAGAAGGTGTAGGGGTCGCAGCTCTCATCGTTCCAGTTGGCATGGCGGATGCCGATGTAGAACGTGGTAGATTTAGATGGGGCTTGGAAAGTCAAGATGAGCTTTTTCTCGAAGTCTTCTCCTTCCTTCCAGAAATCGTGTTCGTTGCTCCAATTGGTTGTCTTGATATCAGAGCAGATGATGTTTTCTTCCTGGGAGCAGAGGGAGCAGCGAAGGTTCTCTTTGCGTAGTGCGAGGAGTTCGGATTGGTGGTCCTTTATCTTTCGTTGGAGTTCGGAGATACGTATGTTCCGTGTGTTAGCGTTTGGCTGTGTATAGGACATTTTACCTTTATATTGGATACATGGATGAATAAAATGTCTGAACCCGTAATACCAATCTGTTTCTGTGGTCGCAGGGCAACCTGTATTCTCTCTTGTGTCTTCTCGTGTGGTACTTGTAGCGTAACGAAAAAGGCGGCACGGACTCTCATTCCTAAAGAGATGACATACGAGGAATACAACGATCTCAAGGAGAGGACTGAGGCGGTAGGACGTCACAGAGAGGAAGAAAGTGTTATGAGAGCACAAAGAAGGGCTGCGTTGATGGCGCGACGTGTTACCGAAGAGGAAAAGAAAGTTGATCTGAGGCGTAAGAATGCTGTGTTCTGTGAGAACCAAGATAAAGGTATTGTCGTGTGGGACTATGACAGTGAGAAGAATGGAGTTCTCCCGCATAGTGTTCTCAGACATGTTTTCTCCTATCTTGGCTTGTGGAGCGTCACGAGAATTTGTAAGCGATGGTATGATTGCTTTATGCATTCTTCCTTCGACTTCGAGTTTTCAGGAGACAAGTTCTGTAGAGTTATCAATCGTGCTGCTGAGCTGAGTGTCAATACGCGATCTGGTTGGAATCTGGATCATGCGTTATTCTGGAAGAAGGCCATAACGCTTTTTCCTAGTGAAAGGTCACACGTTGCGTGCGCGATGCATTTCCTCGCTATTCGTGATAAGCGGTTATTCGATTTCCTGATTACTGCGGGTTTTACAGACAGAAAGGAACTTTCCAGATATCTTCTTAAGGTGGAAAATTGTTTCAAAGGTATCCAACGGCATTCCCTGTTCCTTCATGAGTATGCCCATGTGATTATGGAGCTTGACTTTCAGCCCAGCTTTTATCTCCGTGAAGCAGTCGGGCTTTCAGCAGATGAGATGCGTGGGGAGCCCCCTAGGAGTCCTTGAGGTACAGTGTAGTATAAATATATACTGTTAGAATTATAGCGGGTCGAACGATAAGCATAAGGTTCTCCTCGCTATACATTATAGCTTCCCTGCTTCTATCTTTGTGGAGCCTATTGCCCCGATGGTTTTCTACTTTTCGATGATGACGAACATCGCTTCACGATCATGAATGTACTCATTGGAGTTCGGTTTGGCGCGGGCTACGAGGAAGCTTCGAGCGTAAACGTGGAACTTGTCCTTGTGTGCGATCTTGCGAAAAGGTGTGGACGCACCACGTCCCTGCTGGTACAGGTACCATCCCTTCTCAACTATCACACACTGGTGTCCTTCAGTACATAACGTGATACAGAGCTTATCAGAACACATATCAGGCTCATCTTCCAGAAGTTTGGAAACAGCGCCCTCCATGTCGTCGAAAGTTTGAGTGACCATAGACGTGCGAGACATTTTGCTCACACAGAATACAATTTTCAGATAAATATCCAAGAGGCCAACACACACTCACTTATCAGGAGTATCCTCTATTCTACTAACTCTCTTCCATTTCCCAGAGGATTACTTCCAATATATACATCTATGTATAATATGACTCACCTAATAATGCGATGAAAATGACAAGCGCTATCAGAGCTTACATCCTCACAACACGTTACATCTCCGGACTATTCTTCCTCTTCTGCCTCGACGAACAATCCAACCCCACCACACTCTGCATCATCGAACACCAAAGCTACCTATACGTCAAATCAAACAAACGACACGACGCCAAACGCATCGAACTCGAAGGCGAAAAACTCGCCATCAAACGAGACCTCGAAACCGCATCAATCAACACACCAAAACCAATCGAAACCACAAAGTTCCACGACGCACAACACTACTCAGAACACCCTATCACACACTACAAGATCCACGTCGAACACTATCAAGACCTCGCAAAAGTAAAGAAACTCATGCTCAGCAAAAGCTACGCCATCGCCGAGTATCCAACAGACGAAAACAAACTATTCGCCGACCTCAAGATGAAACCATGCCAATGGATCGAGTTCGACACCAACGACACAACCCCCATCCAACTACACGAGCACGAAACTCTAAGACAAGGTCGCGAACTTGCTATCAAATCATCAAGCATACATTCCTGCGCAGACACCGACACCATCGCTCCGCCACGCGTCCTCGAAATGACTTTCGATTGCGAAACCTACTCAGCTCGTTATGGCATCGATAGGTCCCTCAGCATGCCCGATCCACTCGTGTATGACGACGTGCTCTACTGCGTATCACTGATCCTCACTTGGTCCGACTCACCTGTCCCTATCAGGACATATTGCATCTGCATCCACGATAGCGATATGCGATCAAGCAATCCTGAAGAAGAGATCATCTGTGTTCCAGACGAAGAAAAACTCTTCCGACGATTCTTCGATATGATCAGAACACACGACCCAGACGTCATCTACGGACACAACTCAAGCTGCTACGACTTCGGCTACATCAGACAACGCACCGTAATGATGACAGACCTCCAATCCTTCGGTCGTCTCCAACCATTCGAAGACACTATCACTCTCAATGGAAAGGAGTATAATCTGAAACTCGACATCTTACCAAACGAACAATACAAGACAGAATCTTACGAAGGCGCTGGTGGAACATGGCACGAATATCACATTCCAAACTGCTACGGTCGTATCATTCTTGACACGTTGATCATGCTGAAGAAACTGAAAGCGTCCCCCGGCACGCCTGGCGAACTACAGTCGCATACCCTAAAGGATCTCGGTATGTTCCTTGTCGGAGAGAGCAAGACAGACATGACCTACGCTGAAACGTTCTACGCTTATCGCTCAAGAGACACCAACCGCATCACCAAGATTTGCGAATATTGTATCCAGGACTCGCGCCTGTGCATGAAGATCTACCACAGGACAAAGTGCTGGATTGCTGTTCGTGAGTCAGCTTCCATCTTCTACCAGGACGCGAATAAAGTCACTATCACTGGCCAGACAACAAAGAGCTACACAAACTTCCTCCGAACTGGCGAGGAAATGGGGTTCGCATACTACCCAATCGCACGCAATCAGGAGTTCAAGCTGAAGGGTGGATATGTTGAGAAACCTGTAAGAGGCAAGCATACAAATGTCGCAGTGCTCGACTTTGCCTCTATGTATCCGACTGCGCAGCAAGCGTATAACATCTGTATGAGCACTGGGTCCAAAGTTCCTCCTGCTGGTTGCTCCCCCGATGACTACGTAAAGATGGAGATACCAGTAGAGGTGGGTTCTCTTGAGTTGCCCGCGTGCTATGAGGATTACACTGGTCCTGGAGACGAGGATATCGATCCGGCGCGTCTCGAGGATGACGACTACATTGACGCGGTCATGAAGTGGAACCACTTTAATCCAGACTATCGTGGTTCTGTTGTTGAGATGCTTAGGCGTGATCATGGTCTTTCCCTCATAGAGAATATGCAGACTATGGTGTTCTACTTTGTGAAGAGTCCCAAACGTGCTGGTATCCTTCCAACTATCCAGGCTAATCTGACGAAGGCGCGCGGCGCGTATAAGAAGCTGATGAAGGAGGCGGATAAGCGGTCGCAAACCCTGCTCGAAGATGCCTCTAAATCGCTTATAAGTGGCGACAGGGAAGTGTATGAGAGGAAACTCTCGGAGAGCAGGACTGCGTCAGTTGATAAGGAGATGTATGACCAGCGTCAGCAGCTTGTGAAAGTTGTGATGAACTCGATTTATGGTTGCCTTGGTGCTGCAGTGGGTAGGATGTCGTTTCCCGAGGGTGCAGCTGCAATCACCTATGTTGGTCGTTCGAGTATTCAGAAAGTTCGTGTGTTCCTAGTGGAGCAGGGGTGTAAGATTATCTATGGAGATACTGATTCGTTGATGTTTCAGGTCCCTGGATACTCTGATGCAAATCCAGAGCTTGGTTGTGCGACAACTTCTGGTGTGATTGCCACGGGTAATCGATTGACGGAGGAGATTAATACGACGCTTCCGAAGCCGATGAGTATGGAGTTTGAGAAGGTGATTAATGCGGTCTTCATTGATAAGAAGCGTTATGTGGGCTACGTTACGTGGCCTCTGGCGGATGGACAGAAGCCGAAAGTCTTTGTCCGTGGCGCTGCTTCTGTTCGTGGAGATACAACGCCGTTTGCTCGTCGGCTCTATACGAGTATCCTGGGTATGATTTTGGAGGACAAGGTAAAGGAGGAGGTAATGGCTGCGTTGGAAGGTTCATTGGAGGAGTTGAGGTCTGGTTCCGTTGTGAATCAGATGTTGTCTGTGTCCAAGATGCTTGCGCATTCTTATGCAAGTCCGAGTGCGCCTATGAATGTGTATGCGAGATACTTGGTTTCGATTGGTGAGCTAGCTGAGGCTGGAACTAAGATTCCGCTTATCGTTACGAAGCAGTCACGCGGGGGTCCGCGTGCTTTGTCCTATCGGTTGCCGACAACTGAGGAGCCGATTGATTATGAGTATTATGCAGAGATGGCGCGTCGACCATTGGACAAACTGGTTGAAGCAGCGTTTCTGGTGTCGGATGCAGATACAAGCGCAAGCGCAGGCGTTCCTAACGTAAGTGTAGAAGTCGCGCGAGCGACGACTCATGCGCAAGCGCAGGTTTTTCTATGCGCAAGCACATTTGTTGTAAACAAGTAAACAAGTAAACAACTCAAACGTAGTGCGCATTGCAGAGTAGAGTGGCATATAATATGTATATGTTTTCGGAACTTTCGTTTGGCGATAGTGTCTTCATTTCATGAGAATAATTTGGCCTCTCTGTTAGATCCGAATATCGATCGACGTGTCATCAAGTTGTCCCAACGCCAATGCAACGGTTGTTTTACCCACTCTTAATGAATGGAGGTGCTGGTGGTGTCATGAACTCGTTACTCAACATAATACAACAACATGTAAAAACACAGACTGCCTTGCGAACACTGCAATGATCTTCCTTATGCAGCAGAAATATGCAAAAAGTAGGACTACATTATCGTCAGGTTAGTTCCTGTGATCGACTCCTCTGATTGCCAAGTGTATCTAATGGTTCTGTGAGTGGCATGTGGTATTACTTTCTGTCGATGTCTTGTGCTGGTTCGTTTGTTGTTCGTTCTGCGTCGATAGCGCCTTTGTTTCTTAGGAATGTTTCCATTTCTTTGTCTTTGTTATCGATGGCGATCATGAGTGGGGTCTTGATGGGGGATGGTGATTCCCAGTGTCTTCTCCATTTGTGGTTCACGTCGGCTCCGAGTTCGATGAGATATGCGACGACTTCGGTGTCTCCTCCATTTACTGCATAGTGGAGGGGGCGGACGTGTGTTGTGTTTGTTATGATGTCTATGCCTCGTTGGACTAAGTATTCGGCTATCTTTTTGTGGCAGTTGGTCAGTATTTCTCGTAGGGTGGACCGGTCGTATTCTCGGATTAGTTTGTTGTCTGCTTTGTCTAGGATGCGTTTGAGTTGGTTGTCGTGGATAACTCCGTTGCATGCGTATCTGCAGATTTCGTATAGTTCGGTTTCGATTGTTTCGTCTTTTCTGAGTTTTTCGTCCCATATGTTGAGTAGGGTGTCGATGGCTTTGTGGTGTTGCTAATCGCATGAAGTCGCTAAGGGAGTAGGGGATTTGGTATTGAAGGATACATTGGAGTAGTGTTTCGTCGTGTTTTAGGAAGAGGAGTTCTACGGGGTTTTTGTGGTTTCTGGTTGAGGTGGTGGATATCGTTCTTCTCCAGAGTTCGGGAGAGTATTCGAATAGTGTGCTGAACCATTTGAAACAGACTAGTCTGAGTTGGTAGATGTTGTTGAGGGTTTCGCAGGTGTATAGTAGTATTTGGGCGATTGTTAGGTGTGCTATTTTGGGACTGTTGTGTGTTGAAATAATGTTGTGCTGGTTGTTGGAAAATGCGCATCCGAATCGTTGAAGAAGAGACAGGCGACTCAGTCGATCTCAGTAGGTATGAATACTTTAACATTGCGCCTCCTAGTGCTATCGAGGATGTGGATGAGAATACTGATGAGCTTCTGGAATATGTTGAGGAGATGCTCTCGGCAGATGACGAAATCATGCCAAATCTTATGATGGCTGTCAGAGACACTTTTGGTCTTGATGAAGATCAAGGTGTTCCAGAGAAGGTAGAGGTGTACTTTGGTAACAACTCACAGCATAAGATCTACTTCAGTATTCTAGCGCAAGCGCTGATGTCGCAGTTCAATGAAACTGATTTTTCTTACAACCCCGACGAAGTAATGACAGAAGAAGGAGAGCGTTCTAGTAGTAATGACACCACTGATACTGTTGCTGAAGAAGAGGAGGACAAGGACAGTGACGATGCCGATGGTGGGGATAATGAAGTTGAAGATCAGCAAGAAGAGGTTGAACAGCAACAGCAGGAACGGAGAGAGGAACCTAAGCAGAACGAAACGTATCTCGGTATTCCTCTTCCAGTAGACATGCCGATGCCAAAAACCACGAGTCGCCAATTGGAACAACTTGCTAGTCGTCGTGTTCGCACTAATCGTAATGGGGAAACACGTACATCCGGTGTTCCAGTTGTCATCAGGAGCAACTTTCAACCTCCGGAGCAACCATCGGCATTTGTCCGACGAAGTGAACCATCGGTCATGAGAGTTCCACAACCACGACCAGATCTCGATATGCAAACATTCACTTTCCGAGGAACACAGATCACGAAGTTTGAGCCAAGGGCACGCCCAGTGCAAGCGCAACAATAAGGAACATATAGACTATATGTATTACTTGTCCATTACGACAATGGCTCCTTGATCTCAAGCTTCTTAGTCAAACTTTCGATCTCACACTTCAGATTCTTGATTTCTTGATCCTGCCTTATGAGGAGAACGATAACAAGATCGAGCTTATCATCACACAAAGAAGCATACTCCGATGCTGCGATACATGGAGATAGAGGATCCATCCCACCAACATCGGCCTGATTATTCGTGATCTTCCTAACGAGTAGTTGAACTTCTTTTGCCAAGATAATCGAATCCACTGGTGTTGGTAGTCTCTCCATTTTAGAGATACCTAACGCGTCGAGTTAAACGCACTACGAATATATATCTGTAGTGGTTGCACAACAAGAGACGCCGAGTAAGAACCTATATCTCCTATAAACAACCACACCGACAGAGCTATCAAGTTGTATCGAGCATCAACATTGTTATCAATGTATTTCGTCGTCTGAGCATATATACTACCATTGGCAAACATAACGAGAAGCATTCCAAACGGCGCAAACAAGGTTAGCCTTGATAGAATACACATCGCACCAACAGCAGACAAGATAAGAAAGCATAGAGGATTAACCTTCCGAGATAACGAACCCCGATAAGCAAGCTTGCGTGACGTAAAGTCTCCGAGAAATGCAAAGAAGTTATACCAGGTCTGAAATACGTTTCTGGAGATGGTCACATCAGAGTTCGTCCATATCGGAAGTTCATCTTTGTCATAGATGTAGTAAACAATCGAGGAGAACATCGAGACAAAGAACATATCGATCATCAGAGCAAGGCAGTTGGTCCGAATATAGTAGAACCAGTCTCGCCACAGAACCATGTTCTCGCGAAAGCGCGCGACCCCATCATGACTTGCCTCAAACTCGATATAAGGAACATAATAGTAGAAGAAGATTGCGCCAGCAATACAACTTCCAGCAATCATGAAGTAAGGAAACGCGTGAGCAAACGTGTTGTGTGGTATGATTGCAAAGAGAACGTAGAAGCCAATAGAGACACCATTGAAGCCAACTGGTATACCAATCACGGCCCACGACTTCGTTTCGTGCCCAAGTGGAGAGAGACAGCTGAGAAGGTTTGCTTCAAAGGTTCCAACACATACACCAGCTAGTAGATAAGCAATAAAGCACCATATCAGAGACACAGAGTCGAACACCCAGTAGGCAAGGCCGATGATAAGATGGGCGATAGCGAACAGAATGTAAGAAAGAATGACACGCTGTCGCGGAGAGAGGAACGAGAAGATGAAGTTGTGCATCAGTCGGAAGACAAGATTACCAAGATATAGGTTGCCGACGGCGATACCGAATAGATCGAGTTCTGTCTTGTCTGAGCCAGAGATACCGATTCTATCCTTGATAGAGCGTTGGAGGGTGATCATGCCAGCGTATGCCATGAAGACTGGAATAGTCGAGAAGATTGTTCTCTTGAAGCATACTGGTTCTGGTGTTGGGTCTGCGCTACCATATGTCGCGGTATCGTTTTCTTCTGGAACATCCGTGGAAGCGTGCAAACTCATTTTGTATCAGACATGTTTTACCCTATACAAACTTGCTCATCTGACTCACAAGAGATACCAGGAACTCATGAAAACATCGAACAGTCTCTACCAGACTATGCCGGAGAAAATGTCTTTTCTCGAAGGTATCACACAAATGGTAATACAACTTCGTAGCTCTATTGATAACGAGGAGCAGAGACTTGAAAAGAACCTCGGGGCAGGCATCAGAAAGGTTGTGGAAGATACAACAACAGCTCACCGAGTGGTCTTCTCTGACATAATCACCGTGCTACAAACTAGCAGGGAAATAGTCTCAGAAGCAACGATCCCGCGCGCCATAGTTGGAAAATGTCTCTTCTCCAAGGTATGACACAGATCGTAACACAACTTCGCAGCTCTATCGATAACGAAGAAGCAAGATTAGAGAAAGATCTAACCTCAGGTATTCAGAAAGTAGTAGGCGACACAACAGCAGCATACCAAGTAGTGTTCTCCGACATCATCTCAGCACTACAGACGAGCGGAGAAATAGTTTCTGGAGACTTGACAAAGATTGAGACTGGTCTTGCCACTGTCATCAGCACAATGGAGAGCACTGCCGAATCGGTCTATGCAACCTTCACAAACAACATCGAGGAGGCCATGACGAAACTCAAAGGCATTGCAGGCGACGCGATTACTGGTGTCTCTGACGCAACATCGTATCTCCGCAATGGAGCATACCAAGAGTTCGACGCTGCTATAGCGAAGGCTCGCTCTGACTTCGATGGATTCAAGACGAGATTCACGGATACGATTGCTGCGCTGGGCCAGACAATCATCAGCAAGACGAAAGCAGCGGTCGACAGCATTGTTTCATCCGCACAATCTGATATCGACAGGCTGAAGACGATGAAGAACACAATCGAGTCAGATGTGGGAACAGTGTTGAGCGACATTAGAGCCGATCTTGAGAAAGTTAAGGCGAAGGCAACGGCAGATATGGAACGTATCGTGTCGTTTATTGAGAACGGCCTCGACAAACTTGAGAAACGAGTTGAAGGAATGGCAGCGAAGGTCAATAGATTGGGAACCATTATTGCTGGTGTGTCAATCGCTGTTGCCGCTGCTGCAGGAGTTTATCTGATTGTTGACGCGCGCAGGACAGTGAAGAATGTTGGACCATATCAACAGCCTTCAGTTCCAAAGGAAGAACTCGGCCAACAGTTGGGTCCAAGAACATCTCAATCTATGACTGGAGGAGCTCGTGCCTCGCATGTGTGAGATTCGCTCGCGTGTCTTCAGACGGGTTGACTGGTGTGGTCCCGCATGTAAGCAGGATGATGTATAGATTATACAGCACACGCTCTAGGTGGCCTTGTTGACGAGGTAGAACTCGCGGTTATAGATTTCCATTTCTTTCTCGCATAGTGATGAGGGGAGCCAGCATCTGGTGGAGGGTGTGTTATTACGTTTGTCGAGGAAGTCGCAGTATGCTTCGCCGGAGTAGTGTGAGAAGCTGTTTGTGATGAAGGCGAGGACGGTTGCGATGAGGAGGAAGAAGCTGATTAGGTGGAACATAAGTGCTCCTAATCTGTTTTCGGCGTTGGGGAGGAATACGATGGTGCTGAGAACGATGATGCCGAATGAGATGATGTAGAGTGTCCAGAGTGTGTATTTCGCGATGAGGATGCCGTAGGATGGTTTGTGGTCTGAGTCATCGAAGAAGACCATTGGGTAGGAGGTGTGAATGTCAGTGTATACGACGATGGCTTGGAGGAGGACAGAGATACTTTTGAGGACGAAGTCTACCCAGGGGTCGAAAGGCTCATCTGCGAGTGATGCATAGCTGTAGCAGGTGTAGCTGAGTGCGAAGATTGTGATGAGTGAAGGTGCGATGGAAGGAAGTATTTTCCCTCATGGTACCAGAGTCTCGACATCATGGTATGATGAATGGGTCGATGAACTCTGTTGAGTTGGTGATGTTTGCTGCTAGGTTGTCTACGTAGCTTTTACTGTATAGGCCGAGTAGGATGATGTTTGTGATGAAGATGATGAGGGCGAGCCACATTTTCGCATATATAGTTATATTTCTGAACGCATGGTGATACGACTACTGTGTTGTGTTGGTACGACTGGATTTCAGGATTCTCCATAGCATCTCATCCACCGGCGAGTCAGTGAGTCTGGAGAGTGCAAAAAGCTGTATGCTGAGTGGGATGTTATGCATGGTCCACGCTCCACAACCCTCACTGTTGGATACATCGTAGTGATTGGGGTCGATACTTTCTTCACTATAGAGCCAGTTCTCGCATTGTCTTTCATTGAGAACGTGCGAGATGTGGGGACGATGGTCTCCATAGTATGACATATTGTTCCCGTTGCAGTAGAAGATGATCGTTTCTCGCTTGTTATCGATTCCTCCGATCGCTATGACTTCAGCGAGACTAAGAGCCATGAGAATGTCATCAATCGTGTAATCTGGCGGAAGCCTGATTACTGCTGGGAAGGTGTTGTTGTCAGAAATGTAAGGCTGGTCACTCATTTTGGTGCGCGCGGAAAATGGGAATCTTCGATGACATCATAGCACCTGTGAAGGATCTCATCAATGGACTGCAGAAACCAATCCATACAGTTGAGAACATCTTTGGAGAAGTAATCGACATGACAGAACAACTGATCTCCTCTATCAGAGACATGATCAGCGATATGGAAAACCTATTCAACGCACATAGCGTAGAGACAATGTTCCTCGCACCATTCGCAGACGCTGCACTTGCTGCCGTGAAAGACGTCGAAACACTCTATGCACTTATCTCCAGTGTTTCCTCAGTTGTCATCGATGGTGTCGGGGATGTGATCATGACTCCTATCAAAGCGACCTACAATCTAATGCATAGGTCCATGGACGCAATGCTTAACACATTAGGTTCAGTTATGAAGAAGATGGCGAACGATGCGTCGACCCTAACACACAAGATTCATGGAGACTTTGCTCGTCTCAAGGCATTGATCCAGTCGATCCCAGTGGAGATTGGCATTCTTGGTCGCAAGATTCGAACGGAGCTTGCGGTTATCGGTGAGGATGCTTTTCAGATTTTGCCGGACTTTCCGGATATGTTGGAGAAAGATGGCAACATTGCGTTCTCTGCTGTAAAGAAAGTGGGGACAGTGGTGGCAGCTGACTTTAGTGGGCTGGAAGTGAGTTTGAAGAGGCGTCTTGATAATGAGAGTGCGGTTCTTGATCTTTTCTATCTTGTGGTGATTGGAGGTATACTTGCTGTGATCGTTTCGATCTTTATGGTGACGCATTCTGTGAAGATTATCATTATCCTGTTGGTGATCTTTGTGGTTTCTTTGATGATCTTCGTGTTATCAGATCTTATAATAGGTAGTGTGTAGTCAACATATCTCTAAAGTTCGGAATACCGTCTGCTCCACCAGAGCGAGGACACTGAGGCTCTTTCGGTGCTCTGTTTGAAGTATAGAAATATACATCGGGTTAGGTGCGGTTCTTTTTGATTCTAATGCAATATGAGACATGATTATGGGCCAAAATGGATGGTCTTTCGCTTCTCTTGATCATCCTGGCAATCGTGATAGTTCTTGTTCTCGTTGCTTACTGTTTTGGTTCGCCCTATGCAGAACAGTTTAATACAAGACTTGACGAGCTGATGGGCCAGGACGATATTCTCTCACCACAACTGAGGCAATCTCTAAGTCCAGTTGTCTTCAGAGTATCACAAGGAACTCCGTCAGAGTTCTCATATCGTTATAGTATACCACCGTCTGACAAACGGGAAACGATTCTCGTCACATCGAAATACGGTTTCCGCGCGACACTTGATGATGAGGAACTTGTTGATCTACTGGGTGAAACTAAGGCTAAGCAAACGTTGGTTGGCTATCTCTACCCACGGGACAGTCCGGTCTTCCTCGATGTCATCACTACTGAACAAGTGAGGCCGTTGATACATATCGGAACTGTCGTGCCGGCGTCATTCTGATGATCTTACTAGAGCGTGTTACGATGAGTAGGAGAGCTGCGTAATAGGAACGATCTATGAGGCCTGGTCGGAAGGGGTAAAATGGAATACACGCGGACAACGACGACAAACGACTCTACTATAATCTCTGCACTGCGGGGTATTCAGCCTAAGACCGATGAATGCTGTGGTCCCTATTTATCTCAAGATAGGGGTATGGATGCGATGTGTTGTGCGAGGTGTAATGTACTTCGTCAGCAGATCTATCGTGGAAGGGGTACCTTCATCTGGAATCCTGTCGCTTCAGATTATCTCAAGGCGCTTGCGGAGCGTCATCCGACACTATCGCTACTCAGCTGTTGTATCGTCTCGACCTGTAATGAGCAGCTTATTTATCTGCCAGTAAGTCAAAGCGAGCTAACTATGGAGAATGTGTTCTTCTTTATCAAGCAGCAGATGCTACTCTGGAAAGAGATGGGGATCGTGGGGGACATCTTAAATGCAGGAGTAGGCCATACGAAAAACGGATTACCAGTTATCACACCTGGAAATGATGCTACCAAAGCAGATTGCACTAGTGATGAAGGTGTTGTCATTAGGGAAAACTTTTTCCGGATTGTAGACGAGAAGAAAGCTCTGGCAAGCAAGTGGTCCCATGTTATCAATTGTAGGAAAGTGCTGCATTTGCTCTTTCCGAATAACAAGGCGGAAGAATTTCCTAAAGGGGTTTTGTCTGGGGAGACATGGTATGCAATCTGGTAATCTGGTGTTCCCTTCATGTTGAGGCTGGGCGGAAAATGTCTCGCTTTGTCATCTTGGATCTCGATTCTACACTTATCTATTCGCGTCCGACGGATGTGACTCGGCCGTTTTTTGAAGATGCAAGAAACTTCTATATCAAGCCGTTGTCAGAGGAGCTGATTTTTCACACGACTGTTCGTAAGCACGTTCCTCAGTTTCTTGATATACTGAAGGAGCGTGGTTATCGAATTATTGTTTGGAGTGCTGGTTCTCCAGCATATGTGAAAGATATTGTCTCAGTGATCTTCTCTGGTCGTGAGAAGTATCTGGAGTATCTCTTCACGATGGAGAACCTGAAAGGGGATCTGAAGGATCTCAATGTTATTCGTGAGTTCGTTCCAGATTTCGATGTTGCGTCCGCTCGGCTTGTCGATGATAATCCCGACCACTCTAAGGGCCAGGAGAAGTCATTCATCCTAGTTTCGCCTTTCATGATAAAAAGTGAGAGGCCGTCAGAAGAAGAGGATGACGATGTGCTCTCCACACTCGTCAATAGGGTGGATGCGAGTTTTGGGCTTCCCGAGTGAAACTGGAAATATAGAGTATATTATGAAATCCATGCCTGGCAGAAATCCTCTCTGAAACTCTACTTTACCTGTTCGAGAAAATGTCCACCTCAGCTTCACCTCAAGCTTCTTCTACCGCTCCCCCCATCGTGGTAAATAGCATCGCAGGAGTCACTTACAAGTTCTATACTTCCGAGCCACCAATTTCAACAACAACGGGCTATACTCTGTCTGCCACGACGAATGGCTACATGCTCGCGCTCGACACAACTGGAAAAACAACCGTGACCACGTTTGGTACAGCTAAGAAGCCAGTTGATGTCTTCGGAAAGCGTCGCTTCACCTATTCACTCGAACCCTACGAGACGAGCTGTGTTGTCAACGGAACAAATATCCCCGAAAACTCATACACATGGCTCAAGAATCCGGACTCATTCATCGGGTTCACTGGTTCTAGAGTGTATATCGATATGGCAAACGAGGGCCACTATTGCATCAACAACGAAGCGATCTTCTGCTTCCAAGGCATCAAGCTAAATGCACCTATCCAGCTCTCAACAAAACAGGATCAGCTGGGAAACACGCTACGATGCTTCACGTGCCCATCGAACCTCAAGACCATCCAGCATAACGGATATGTCGAGAATCCTGGAAACATGTTCAAGCAGGACCTCACTGACGCGAACACGTATCTAATCGACCCTAACGCAAAGATCCGCGAGATGATCTACCTCGAGTGTTCGGAAGGCTCAAACGACGTTTCATACACCGATGTTCAGATGCCAACACTCAGCATCCCCTCCATTCCACTACCAGACAGCTTCACTGGGGTTGCCGATCTGCTCGCAACCTTCCGCTGTGTCGCAACCCAGATGCCAAATATTAACAAGTCGCAGAGCTCCGTCGACGTCCTCGTCACACGCTACAACCAACAAAGCGTAACCGTGACAGTCCCCCTCATCTGGCTCACATCTGAACAACAAGCTGTTTACCAGCTGTATCTCGAAGCAAAGCATCCTAACCAAAACACGTCAATCGACTTCTCAGAAACCCCGACCCTCGCCACGGTAAATGGTAACACAGCTGGTCCAATCAGCTTCACTGAATGGTTCACAACACTCCCCTGCACGTTCACCGACGGCACCACCGGAGATATCAATGTCTATCGTGAAGTACTCCCAGTCAAACTTCTAACCGTCGATGAGATCCGTTACGATGTCGGCCAGATGCTTGGCCCATTCGCGTCCAACGGAGTCTACATGATTAACGACATCGTATACACCGAGTCAGTCAAAACCCCTCTCTATTCAGCAATCTTCGATGGAGACAACCTCAGCATCACACCCCAAGTGGGCATGACAAGTATCAGCACCTACGATGGTAGCTCCATTTGGGAGACTAAGGTGACGAAGGTCTCTGTCAAGTTCGATCCAACTTATACCTACATGCTCTTCACTGACAAGAGGACTGAGGTGGATCTTCATGACTTTGGCTTGTATGACTCAACTGATAAGCTTATTTACTACAGTGGAACGAAAGCCGATTGCAAGGCGTATCCGAAGGGCATCTATAAGGTCAAGCCGACTGAAGGCATCGCGTCAGGAACAGTGATCGATACTGTGACAATCAACGCAGTGAACCAGTTTGGCAACAACTTTAGCTTCACTGTGACGTTTGTGTATCAGGAGTTCTCTCGTACTTCTTTTGTTCTCCCAGATGTTGATGGGTTCGATGTGCCGTACTTCCGCCGTAACTCGTTCTCTGGGAGCTTCAATACTGCGATTTCCAATGCATTCTGGACTTATGGTCCGTTCCTTGGGAAGCCTGGTGTTTCGATTTGTGCGTTCCAGAATGAGGCGTCGGATAATGGTTCGTCCCACAAAACGTATCCTGTCATCCTGTTCAACGAACCAAATATCGGCACGATTGTCCAGTCGAGCAACACGCTTCCGATTCAGGCGACGCTTCTATCGGTTGATACCACAATTCAGGGAAATCCAGGCGATGACTACGTACGTTTGAACCCATGTGGTTCGGTAGAGTACTCTGGTGGTGCATATCTTGTTCCTCTGAAGTCGAGTGTCTCCTTCTTCCGTCTTGGAGGAACGATCTATCTCTGTCGTCCACCAATGGTGGCGCGCGGCGTCTCCTTTAGTGGAAATTCTTCCCCTACATCTATTGAACCTTCTCCAATCCCATCAAGCACACAGGCCGCTATCGTGAACGCTACAAGTTTCTCTGGGGCATCGATTACACAAGGTGAAGCGATTTCGGCGCTATCGAGGACGATTATCACGCCGACTTCGGCACCAGCGGCTTCTCCGTTCGCGACTATCATGTCGCTAGCGCCTGCTCCTTCTCGTTCTGCAGATACATCTACCTTGTTCCGAGGAGTTCCACCTTCCCAGGTGTTCCCTCGGGTATCATCATTTGCCGCCACTGTGGCCGATTTGGCAAATCGTCCTTCTGCTGCTGCATCCTTGGGTGCGGAAGTTGTTTCTGATGTTCCACTAGTTCGTGCACAGGGACAAGATACTGTCGCTACTGCTGCATCGTCCGCGGCTGCCACGGTGTCGCGTGCTGGGCAGTTTGTTCGTCGTATTCAGTCATCGACGACTTATGATGCCCAATCTGTGACTCAGCAGTTGGCTTCGTCTTCTCTCACTCCCCCGCCTCAGGTGGATCGTACTATTAATCGTGTTGTCACGAGTGGAGCAAGCGTCGCTACAACGACTTCGGGGTCTGTCTTTCGTATTCTTCCGTCGACCCAACAGTTGGTCGCCACCGCGGAGTCGATTGTGCCACAAGTCCAGCAAGTCGTTCGTGCTTCGCCGATAGTGCCTCGCCCTGCGAAAATCGTGACGAAGGGTGGTGTGGTCGCTCCGTCGTCGAGGATCCGTCATCTTCGGGCATAAGTTTCATATAAATATATATATGACATAGGGGAACCACACTTGCTAGGTGAAGACTACACGGGGTCGCGTCAAAATGTCTCACCCGACGTCGCATACATACAAACGAATCGATCTGTGTTTCATCATGAATCTTCGTAACAAACTAACAAAGAGCACGATGCCAGTCGCAGAACTTGCCGAGATGGTTGGCAGTGTTACACCAGAGGAACGAGAGCTCCTCCAAAAGTATCGCAACCTTCCCGAGGATGTATTCTCATCTTTCCAAGAGGAGGGATGGTTTAACAAAACGTTCGAAACTGTCAAGAAACATGCCGAAGCATACGTGAAAAGCACTCCTGGACCGACAGTCATCTATACTCCAACACATGACATTGGTTCCACTGCCCGTATCAGAATCGCGAGATTATTATGGTTCTATGCTGGCAAAGGACGCCAAATTCCTCTACTACGTATCGCCCTCGCCGAAGAACAAGAATATGTAGTTGGACTAAACAAGGGTATCACCGTCGTAAACAGCGGGCCCGGTACAGGAAAGACGACAACCGCAGCACACAAGACAGCACGACTAAGCTCGAGTGAAACCCCACACGTGCGAGGCGCGAGCTCAGGCATGTCTACTGATGAAACCAATGTTGGAGAAGGTGTCCTCGTCGTATCATACACTAATGCAGCCGTAGACAACTTGATGATGCGGCTACTTGAGCTGGTCAATAACATCGAGGAGATCTCCAAGAAGCCTGGCAAGAAGATCTGGCTCACAACTATCGATAGCCTGTCGCAGATGCTTCTCCCGAAGGGGCAGCGCAAGACAGACTTCGATGCACAGATTGAGGCTGCTATCCGAGATAGTGATCAGTTTGCCTCTCTGTTCTTGACGCTGGATAACAAGCCTGCCTATCAGCATATCATCTTTGATGAGGCGCAGGATGCATCGAACGAACGTTTCCAGTTGCTCAAGATGATCTATGAGAAGTATCACTTCAAGTCGTTTACGATCATCGGTGATCCGAGACAACGTCTGAATATCCGTCATGGTGGCTTCTATCAGGAACTACTGTTGCGTGGCGAAGACGTTAGCGATACATCAGGAGAACCTCGTGTGGGAACATTTGCACGACCGTTGGTAGTAAAGTATCATCATACGTATCGATTTGTCAACCCACTTCTCCTTGATCTTGCGAATGTGTTGTCTGCAACACGACCTTCGATACATTCGCAACTCATTGCAGGCGCCAGTACACATGAAGAGACTGCAACAGAAGAAACACAGCTTCAATCTGAGCGTACTCAGCTTACGAAGTTCTCATCATTCGAACAGATTGCTGCCGACATTATCGCGCGTGTTCAACAAGGTATCAAACCTTCTACAATCTGTATCATTTCGCCAGTCACGCAGAAGGCGAGTGCAAGCAAAACGAAATTTGACGCCATTCGTCAAATCCTCGCTTCGAATGGCATAATGACAAGTGATCAGTATACTTCTGAAGGAGGAACAATTTACACGTCATCTATCCAATCTGTCAAGGGACTCGAGTTTGATCACGTCTACTTCATCGGTGCATCTGGTTTCCCAACATACATGAACCAGGAGTATCAGGACATCAACGACGGACAGAGCATGAACTTCGTTGCGAATACGCGTGCAAGACTGACTCTCACGTATCTAACAGATCAATCGATGCGCGCCCCTGACGACGTCCCAGAAACAATGACTGTCGGCGGCACTGCAAGGCAAGTAGCTTATAACCGCGAGATCTATCCAGAAGCAATTGCAACAAATGACATCGAACCTAGTGAATACCGAAAGTTCATGGCGCATAATATGCTTCCCGTTCCACATGAAGAGGTTCCTGGCTCCAGATTCTCGACGGAGTCGCATCCCGAGAACTACCTCTACGAGATTGTTAGCGCCTCACTTGCGCACACTTCCGTCAAAGGAAAGAACACAATCGCTCAGCTGGGTAGCGAAGTGGTTCCAATGGAAGACATGAAGCAGCGTGACTACTCGCGCCGTGGAATGCTATACGACATGCGTGGCAAAGACGGAGCCACCTATGTCGCAAACTGGCAGCTTCCATTGATGCCCACGTTGAGGGCTTCGGGTTTTGATGAGACGACCATCGAAGTCCATAAGACCTTTCGTGAGTGCATGACGGGACGACCATCAACACTCGGAAGCATGACGCAGATTAACGATGTCGTGATGAAGGTTGTGTCATTGTTTCGAGGAGCTTCGCAGGGTTCTGTATTGCAGTCTGTTGTTTCGGAGCGTATTCGTGCAACGAGTATTGTTTCTGATACGTCGATTGTGGTGTTTTCGGAGTGTCTCTATCTTGGTGCTTTGGTGAAGAGGCGTAATCAGGGTAAGCGTGTGTATCTTGTGGGGCTTACGAGTGGGGTGATTGTTCATATTGGCACGATGTTGAGGCCTCTTAAGCAGTATGAGTATATGGTGGGGGCGTTGTTTTCGATTACGGTCCAGTATCGTTTGATTCGTGGGCGTGGGCGGTTTTCGTTGGCGTCGGTGGATCAGTCGGTGCCTTGGTATTTCATTGATACGGAGTTTACTGCACGGACGTGGTTGAAGAGTGCAACTATCTACGATATTGCAGTGATTAATGGTTTCGATCCGTATGCCTCGACGGTTTCGTATCTAAGCTGTGATCCAACTTCATTTGATCCGTATCTCAATCCTGATGTGCGTTATTCTGACTTGGAAGGTGCTCCCAATGTTGATGAGTTCTATGCATTCTTCTCACATCTCTCTATGCGGCGAGAAACAGAAGAGCATCACGAAGTATCTGCGGGTGGAGCGGCTCAGAGTGCTATTCGGAAGCCAGTTATCTGGTATTTCTCAGCAACACATGATGTGTCTCCTTTTTACGAGCAGCATGAACATTACGATCGTGCTCGTGAGTTGGGGATCAATGGGGTTGAAAGTGGTGCGTGGAAGTATGAGCCAAATCTCAACTATGAGTATGCGTTTCGTAATGCGCGTATCGGGAACACAAAGGGTAAGATGTCAGAACTATACGAGGGGCTGTTGAAGGTCAAGGTCTCATCGTACAGACATATTCTGCTTCATACAGCAGTCTCGGATGCACTGTTGCTTGCTGAATTAGTAATGACGCGTGAGCTCGGGTGAGGCACGAGCTTAGAACGACAGGATAATCGTAGGTATAAACATATACATTTCATGATGCTTTCAATAGCATTACATTACCATCAGAGAGGTATCGATATCTACTAAAAATGGGATCATGCTGCGACAAAGAAAGCCAAGTCGTCACGAATAGCGAACCGCTAGTTCGCGATGGGCAAAAGACAAACCAGGCCTGTGCTATGGAGACGAGGGGTGGTCTATCCGTTCCAACAAGCTTGGTAAAAGTCGATATGGACACTATACCGAAGAGATCAATACTTCAAGGTCGCTTCAAAGCGCGACTCCAGGATTTGTATGATGGAGATACGATGACGATCGTTGTTGCTCTGGATCCCACAAGACCAGAACACTACGAATCGCTTGTAATCCGTGCTATGGGCATGGACTGTCCTGAGTTGAAGGGTGTTACGAAAGAGGCTGGAACTGCTGCTAAGAATGAGGCGCTTCGTTTCCTGGGTGCTTCTGGTGTTATTGGTCTTCCTGCTCGGGGTAAGACACGCAGTTGGTTTAGTGAGAATCCTACGTTCATCGAAGTAGAATTCGTTCCAGTGAAGGAGAAGTGGGGTCGCTATCTTGCGAACATTTATAACTCGAAGCGTGAGAAGCTGAGTGAGCATTTGATCTCTAAGAATCTTGCTAAACCGTATGATGGAGGGAAGAAGGATCAGGAGGAGTGGGAGGGGTAATACATCTTACCCAGCGATATAATATATATCTGTATTAGGTTCTCTTTGGGGGAAGGCATTTCAGTGCTTGTACTGGGGAAATACTTCTTATGGGTCTGTCTAGGGTGGATGATAAATCTCTTGATGGAGGTGTCATTCTTGGGCCGACTCGTCTAATTGGGGATATGGAGCGGACTTCTGGGATTGAGGTGGTTGTAGTCTTGGCTGGGGTTGTTGTGGCTTTCGATGGTGTTCCGCTGGTGCGTGGGATGGGTTTGGTTGTGTTTCCATCTCTTCGTGTTGGGGAACGAGATCTTGTCTGTTGTCTCTCTGGGGAGCGTATTCTGTCTCTGGAACCGTTAGTCTTTGATACGAGGGTGGACAGGCGTGAATCCATGCCTATCCAGTTGGGCATTCCTTTTGGTCTTTCTGACTGTTTGTCTATTTTGAATTAGGTTCACTACTGCCTACGATGTGTTCTGATTTTACTGTCTCGGCATCGACCGAATTGTATATATTTATACGGTGTGTTCTTCTCAAGGTGAGAGGGTGAATGAACCGAGTTCCAAGCCGTAGAGCTCGAGGAAAGGTAGGAGCTTGATAGCTGGAATGAAGCGTGAAAAGTAGACTGGCTTTTGTGAGCGAGAGATGAGAACTGGGAAACGATAGAGTACAAAGCATCCGAGAAGAGATCGCATCATAGTGTTGAAGCGGTTGACGAGTTCCTGTCGGATAGTTTGTTTCACTGCCATAAAAAGTTTCGAGAGCTTGAGGAGTGGTTCCTGAAGGAATGAAGTCTCTTCCGTGAAGATACCCTGGGGAAACTGCTCTCGAGCGAAAAGGAGTCGTACAATATTGTCGAAGCGAGTGAGAAGTTCTTGTTGGGTCTCAGATCTCACTGACGCAAACATCACAAGAAGCTTATCCATCGATTCCTTCAGGAATAGGAGTTGTCCGCCGAAAAGTGCTTCTGGAAGGATAGCACCGGCGCGAAGTGTCTTGAAGATGATCTCGAGCTCGTTCCGTAGTTCTCCCGTCTGGTTCCGGGAGAGCATATCAGCGAGTTTTGTCATAGGAACTTTTAGGAACATGAGATCACCGTAGAAGATGTCTACTGGAATAGACACCCCAGAGCTAATACACTTGATAGCATTGAATACAATATCGCCAAGCTTCTCGAAATACGCCTTGCCACCTTCCTCCTCGGCCTTCACCTTATAGTATGCATTGATGGCAGAACGAAGAGCATCAACGGTCTTGATCAAGGTGAAGGCAGTGGAGGTTTCGGAGTTCGGAAGATCTTTCATCTGTTGGAGTTCAGGCTCTGTCTTCGCGAGTTCTGCCATACGTGCTTTAAGTTCTGAATACTGGAGTTCTGCTTCAGTAGTGTTACGCTGGATGAGCTTCTTGCGTGCATCGAACAGTCGTTCGAGTAGAGCCTTGGTGAGTGGTCCGGCATCGGATAGTACTTGTTGATCGATGTTGGTGATTGTGATAAACGGTATGATGTCGGTGGCAAAAGCTGCGATACAGAGGTAGTCGTCATACTTCTTCTCATACTTAAGGGGGCAAATCTTACGGATCTCGGCAGCAACTGCGGAGAGGCTGAAGGGAGTGGGTGCTTGTTCGGTAGTTGACATTTTCCATAGAACAATAGATTCCACTATACTTAACACTGGGCTGAGCCTTGGTTTCCTTCTGTTAAAATGTCTGATTCTAAGTTAGAACCGGAACTACCACGCTACTCAAATGGTCTGAAGGTTGTTTACTATCCAGTCATCGTGGTGCGTCGTGAGAATGAGGTGGACGTCCAGAGTCAGGAGATTTTGACACTTGAGAGTGGGGACCGTGTCTTAATGACCTCGCTAAACGTGATTGACAAGATACATCCGTCGTGGTACCCGTTGTTTGTTACGCGGGGTCTCCAGATTAACGAAAGGATGAAGAAGGCTTTCAAGACTGCGTATACAAATGGTTTCACAGTGCGTCCCAATCCAGAGGACGTCTTCAACGTTTTCTCGATGCCGATCTCTGGTATTCGTGCTGTTATAGTCGGACAGGATCCTTATCCCGGCTGGGATCAGGAAACAAAGAGACCGAAGGCCTGTGGTTATGCATTTGCCACACTCTCTAAGGAGATACCCCCTTCACTCCAGCGTATCAGGACAGCAATTGTAAACATCTTTGGTCCGATTACTATCACGAATAAAGACCAGCCAAACAACCTGAGAGGGTGGATCGATCAGGGTGTCTTCCTACTAAATAATACTCCTCTAGTGTTCCTCACCGGTCACTCAGAGGTAGAAACGTCAGAACTCTCGCCACGCCTGCGTTCGCTGTTGAGTTTTCCGTTTTCCGTCTGGAGCGGTATCACAACTACAATCTGCAAGGAGATTAATACAGTGAACCCAGCATGTCCATTTATCCTGATGGGTAGAGAAGCACACTACCTGGCTAGGACTGTTGCAAAAGCTGTGAGCATGAATCATCCATCAACACGTTCCGATTGCGACTTCGACGGAAAGTGTTTCACTGATGTTCACACAATCGAATGGACACGAATGTAAATCTGTATATAAATATACATCATGAAATTAGAGATATCGGGAAAATGTCTACATACACCATGTCTCGAGCACCAGACGACAACTGGAGAAAAACTACAGCATATACATCCAGACTCAGTAATGGAAACGTTATCTACTGCACTGGACAATCTGCATACCAAGGTGGACACGTTCAACCAGCTTCTCCGCCCCCTGACCAATATGTTCAAAACCCCTCACTAATGACATCCAGGCTCCCACATTTCGGGGAGAACACCGCATCTCCCCAGTACGCACCGCCAATCCTAACAGTGATTCCATTTGGTGGAAATCTCCCACAACGAATCCCAGAAAGCGATACTTCCCCGAACAGTATTGCTTTCGTGACGAGTGCCTCCCCATTCAAGACAATGAGTAAGCTATGGCCCCTATTCGACCCAACTGTGAGCACGAAACTCGGGACACATATGCTGATCGTGCAGAACTTTTTGCAAAACATAGGTAACTCATGGTCCACGAGTAGCATGGCTACAGGAACACATGTGTACAACGGCAATCCAACAATCTCAACTATCGGAGACAATAGTTCTACTTCACAGGACACACTTGTCTTGATCAACGGTAATCCCACGATTACAGATGTGATAACTGGCACTAACAATGTTACCATCGTTCTTGCCATGGGGGACATCACTATAACAAATACACCCACTCCTCCTACTGGTGGTGTAATCATTATTGTCACATATAAGACCCTATCGATCTCAGGGATAACTATTACTACAACCTCCCTCCAAACTAATCCCATCGCTGCAGGCACGAGTTATATCGTTCCTGACAACGTCAGTCCAAGTAAGATGTCCTGTGTCTATTCTGATTCATCCAGTACGGGGCCGAGCGGTCCTCCAGTAGGCCCACCCCCTCCCATTCCGAATAATCTTCCGAATGGGACACCACTTCCAGACCCAGGCATTATTCCTGTACCTCCTGGTGAAGGGGGTCAGCCTGGTAGTACATCTGTTTATCTCACTTTGCCTTCGTTTGTCTCTTGTATGGCTGACATGGTGATGAAGATTGGGATATTTGATTACGCGTGTGTTGACTCGTTAGAGGCTGTTCTTCCACCGGCTGCTTTCTTTACGATGATTGTGAACAATGGGGGTAGTTTGGAGTCAACTCCTTCAAGTGCTGCCTTACGTGTTGTGGACCTAGGTTTGTATGGGATGTATCAGTTTGCCGTGCAGTTTGGGTTTCTGGTAACAGAGGTCTCCGTGCTTTCTCAGTTTGGTATGGCTTGTGTTAAGACTGTGCTTGATGTGGATGTTTATCTTAGCTTTCTCGTCATACAAAGAGATAAGAAATCGCTTCCAAATGCTGGAGTGGCTACTGCGTCGTTCTATGCGACTCCTTATGTTAAGATGCCTATGGTGCAAACGTATCGTGTTTCGGAGGATGGTTATGTTTTCTGCAAGGGAGGGTACTATATTACGCTTTCTGTCGCGGGGGAGATAATCTTTAATGATGATCTTACTACTTTGTCTGGCTTGTCCTCACAATTAGAGATTCCACTCTTGTTTGGTCCTGGATATCTGCTCGATGATTCATATGGGACACCAGTTTCTTCCCAGTGTACAGTGGCAGTCACTGATGTACCGCAAAGTTCTATTGGTGGGGGTTTAGATCCATATTACATGAACTCTGGAGTGTACCAGTCTAAATATCGGTTGCTACAGAAGTCCGATCATATGGCTGATGTGCGGTTTGGGTCTCCGTACGATAGTTTCGTTCGGTATCGTCCATTGGGAGGCAGAGTTGTGTCTGCAAAGAACTTGATCTCAAACGTAGTCGTTGACACATCTGATGATGAAGTTCTTATCCAGAATACGAATCGTCGTTCGACTGTTATATCAGTGCTCTGTACTGTGAAGATTTCGACTGGTGCAAATGCGGTGCTTTATCCGGGCATTAATGTGAGGGCCCGTGATTATCTCCCAGTGGTACAGCAAGTTGTCTACGTTGACAACAATGAAGTTGATTTCATTGGCCCGAATGGCCAGATTTATTCAGTGTCTAATGGAGATACTTCTGGGGTTTCTCCTGGCTATACTGTTAATCATAGTAGTCAAACGTCAGATGGGGCTGTCAGTAGTGTAACTCGGGATGTTCTGGTTGTTGTCGTGTTTGGTGACATGGTGCAGAATATGGATATCATGAACTTTCAGGAGTCAGTTCAAGGTCCGCAGTTCTATTTGTCTCGTGATCTCGTTTCGCAGAAACTTGTGGCCTGGAAGAGGTTTCCTATGGTTGTTCATGGTTCGGTTATGTCTTTTGATGCAACATATTGTGATAAGTCTGAACGGGGTCCGATTGCTGGGTGTGGCTTCAGTATCTCCCCGTATACCTCGAATGAATACACGACTGCGAATCGTGTGACCAATGGTAATCTATCCTACCAGTCTGAGAAACTCATTATCTACGGTAGGGTGACATTATTCTATTCGACCGATCACCAACTGGTTTACACCGGTATTACGGGGGGAACATATACATCAAATGATCCGAAAAAGACCGTAATCGTCGATCAATCGGGAAGTGTTATATGTGATTCATTTCCTTTCACGGTAGAGAACGTGTATTATACACTTTTATCGGGATCGTCAACTGCTTCCATTTCTAAGCGTATGTCTCCCTCAGAACTTAATGATCTTGTAACTTCTGGTAAAATTAACGGTTTCTGGCTCCAGTTTAGTACTGGTCATGTCATTATAGATGGCAACTTCAACTCACAAGGTAGTTATGTAATTAACTCGATGCATGCTGTCTCTGGTTCTACGCTTCTCTTGACCAATGGTAGAACAAGCTATCGCATAACGGTGCGTTGAATCTGAGGAATCCTACTTTTGATATGAGTCCCGAAAATGGAAACCCAAGAGACACAGAGAGCCATATTGTATCATTACGGAGCTGTCGACTTTTCTCTTCTTCCGCTTCAATTTGAGGAACTATGGCATCAACTACAAGACAAGAATGAAAGCGAAAGTCGTCATTCTCACTGTTATTCCGAACTCGCCCGTTTCGCCGGTCCTGTAGGACTATATGACGAATTTGTGGCAACGTATAAGAAGGAGACTACACGTAACGTGAGGCTACGAGATCAGTTCGACCTAGCTGCATTTATGATCCGGAATAGCAAACTTGCCACAAGCGGTTTGGTAGACTGCTCTGATGTTTCTGTCTCTCTTGCCCTCAAGTATATCGATGATCAGACCATCTTTCTTCCTAGTGACGGCCCTGGGGAGAATGCAATATGGAACAATTTGAGGCTCTCTCTGGAGGCCGAATGTCAGCGAGGAGCCGAAGAGCTATTTCGAGATCAGGTGGTAATTCATCGTTATCTATGGGAGCGAGATAGGGAACGACTTCGTATCCTATCAGCGTTTCTGGTGCTGTATAATAAGGGGTTGTCGGAACCACAACCGTTCTTGCACATGGATCATAGTTATGAATCCATTGTACCAGGTTCGTTGTTCCATCGGCTTCCTTTGTGTGATCAGTTTGAAATTGCTGATGATACTTGGAAGACTGTTGATCTTGAGCGTCGTTCTGTGCTCTATCTTGTGGTGATTAAGTTGTTGTTCGATTGTTTGATGGAGAGGACGCTTCATACACGTCATCCATATCTTGTGGCGCGGTGGTGTAATCCGTTGGAGATTGCCCAGCATATTGTTCGTCAGGCTCAGGATAGTGAGCCGAGTATTCGCATGATGGCAAATAGTTATGCTCTTGTATCAGGTATTGGGGCGCCTGAACTGACGTCAAAATGTCTGACTTTGCTAAGTTTCTCAAAGAAAGGGATGATAAGTATAGGGCTTTAAAAGGAATGATTCCGTTGGGGGAAGCTGATCCTCTCGTTCACCTCCAGGTGACTGTCATGGAGAGCGCCAAGCCAGAACAAGTCATCGATAACGGGCTCGAGTGCAGGAAGTGTCACAAGAACACTGTCGTCTCCTATCAGGTACAATTCCGTTCTGGCGATGAGGGTACCAACACGCTTTTGAAATGCACTAACCCGTCATGCGGCAACACCATCCTCAGGCACTAATAGCACTCGAGATGACCCGAATCGTATAACAACCTATACGAAAATTGATCACACATCTATAGGAGAGTCGTGGCACTATGATCAACATTTCATCCCCTGTTTCTTACTATGTTAATAATTGTTGTTCTAAAATGTTGTACCCATCGATACTCCAGAATAGTGAAAAGGAAGGAGAAGAATGTGGTGAACTATCGAAAACCAAGCCCTCACATGGGTCCAAGTTTGGCAGAACAACTGTGCAACCCAGGCGACTGTCCTTTTTAAATCTTGCGGTCCAGGGCATTTCGGTTGACTCCATTCCAAGTGACTTCATTTCAATCAACATGGCCAACGACGTGGCCTTTGCTGCCTTTAATGGAGCCATGGTTTACAATACACTTGTTAACAAAGCTCTTGCTGCGTGTGACCTAAATGTAGCCCATAATGCAGACATTCTCGCAGCACTTGCCACCCGTGACGCGATTATTGCTGCAGCCGATGCTGTTTATAATACAGCTAAGGCCAGAAATGCAAACGTTGGTATGGCTTACGTTACACACACTGCAGAGATTGCTGCCGCCTTTAGTAGATGTGATACAGTTATAGCTTGCAATACGGACGTCGCTGCGGCTCTCGCTGTTCTTAAGAAGGAGAGTCAATCTGTATTCCAACCCGGTGATCGTGTTTGCCTTCGCTCGGACAAAAGTCTGGGACCTGTGGTTATCAGAGAGATCTTGGGTACACAATGTCTTGTCGGCAAAGGTATCTGGCTTGACATGGGGAAGCTCAGGCATGAAAAGTTCGACATCACATGCGAACAAGCAGATGCTGACATCGAAACACTACCTCCTAACACTTTCGTAAAGAAAAGAGGATTCCCGGTACTCCCATCATCTTCAGCAAAGAAAGGAGAAACCATCTATTACGTCAAACCATGAGACGGATAGATACACAAACGAGCTTTCTTGTCATGAGAATGCACAGATATACCTTATATCAACTGACAGGTGGACCAGATATCCGACGAGTATCCAACTTAGTCATTGACCCTCCATGCTCCACCGGAGCAAGATCTGAGGCCAAACTCAACTCAAACATGTCCTTCTCTAATCGAGCCAAGAACGGCTCTATGTCTTCCTCTTTACCCTCATGACACCACTCTCTTACAAACACCAACACCGGCAACACCGTTAATACCAACCCCACCAACGAACTCAAATACACCACAACCATCACCCCCACCTCACCCACCCCAGCAATCAACATCACAATACCAATCGCCTGACCCACCGAAAACACCACATTCGAATACGCCGCACTCAACGGCTGCATCGGCTTATACACCAGAATAAACAACGAATACCCCAAATCTACCACAATCGTAGCCACACCCAACGAACTACAATCATCAATCAACGTCGTGCACGACACAACAACCATCACCAACACATCCAACACAAACCCCAACTTACCCGTATACCCCCTAAACACCGCCTCCACCACCTCACCTGCACCCTCCCACCTCACCAAATCCTCCGACAAGCTCCCCAACGGAGGCGAAATCGGAAACACCAATACCGGCATCAACGACACAAACAACACCACGAAAAACCCTACATAAAACAACGAACCCAACACTATCATCTCCAAATCAACATACTTCACAAACGACACCAAAATCGGCCCCGTCAAAAACGTCCAAAGAAGAAATCCCACCTCAACCGCCTTATACCTCACCATAACCGACACAACCCCATGCCTCTCCGACAAACTCCTCTCCCTCACCAAACCGAATAATGTCATGGTGAACATAACCAACAGGATAAACCCAATATTCCCCAAGAACACAAACTCCGTCAAGAACGGATTCTCATACCACACAATCTCACGCACCGCACCACACTGCCCCGACACAATAGCCAAGAATGCTCCCGTCCTTGCACTACCCACACCAGACGCAGCAGCAACTACCACCGACATACCAACCGTCGCCTTCACCACACCCGACTGATACAAAACTGTCGCATTAACCGGCAACACCAATGGCACCATCGCACTCAGACTACGATCAGCAACCACCGTAACACTACGCGTCACAGAACGCGTCACAGAACGCGTCACAGAACGATCCGAGCTACCACTCACCGTCCCACTACGCATAATAGAAACACTATGTGACTTGGTCTTCAACCGTGGCCTAAATCGAGGACGACTAAGAGTTCGTGTTCCAGTCTTAGACATGATTGTTTTTGATCTGCTTTCAGAATGCGTTGGAGACCTACTCGTCGTGTTAGATGCTCTCCGAGCTCCACTACTTGTTTTAGTTGGTGTAGGTGATAAAGTTAGCCCGACTGATATAGTTGCGCTTCCTTTTGTCCGAGTCGTAGACTGGGTCGTTGTGGTTGACATAGTTTTCTGAGTTGTAGGTGACGTTGATATACTTTTACTGTTTCTTGTCTCGCTCCCAGAAACCGTCGCTGACCCCTTGGGAGAAGGACTAAGAGATTTCGTTTTGGGAACCCGTATGTTAAGATCCGAGACATTGTATTCTGGATACGTACATCTTGAGATGCTTGTTCCGTCATAGTTGGACTGGATTAGAGTACCATTTGGTAGCAGGACGAACTTAGGTGCGTTGCCGCCTCCGATGAATGGCATGGAACAGTTCGACATGTTGAGTTTGTCGACATCTGAACCATAGTAAACTGGGTATAATTTGGTGACTATAAAAGTCGACTCATTATACTGAGGGACAAAGGTGGTGGGGCCGAATTTTCTCATGTAGTCAGAAGCCCCAAAACTGAGGTTGCTGATGTACGTTAGATTGTCACGATATAGATAGCTTAGTCGTCTGCACCTATCTGTAATCACTAATATGTCAGCATAGCCGTCATCGCGAATTTTGACGTATGTGCCATTAACTATGAGATTCTTGACGTACGTGAGGCTTGTTGGTGCACATGTAGAAGTCAAGTTGCACATTAAACACGAGGCTGAGGTCTGGTCGGGAGTACCTGTGAGCAGTTGGACATTATAGTTACCGTAACGGCCCGAGGTGGCATATAGGTATCCTGATGCGTTGGAACCGGTTGTTATGTCGTAAAACCGATCAATGCCGCCGAGGCAGATGCCGCGCATAGTTTTTACGCTGTATGGCTCTGTAGCCGACACATGTCTAACGCAAAAGCCCCTATCTATAACGAGGTATCCAGTTATCTTACCAGAAGAGTCGTAGTAGTGTGTCATACTATAAAGGAATCCGAAACCTGCGGAGCTGTTATCTCCATCTTGGTCTCCAAGGGTTCCGTTTTGGCTTCCTGCCATGAAAGTTACGTTGTTGGTGGTATAGTTCATTTGATAGAGAGCTGTCTGGGTACCAACAATAATGAGGTCTCGTTGGTGGTCGAAGAGGAGTGATTGTCCGGTGATGGTCGTGTTGGTTCCAGCGACCATCAGTGTTAGGAAGAAGTAGGTAGCCGCTATTTTGGAATAGGGTTAAACTAGAGAACAGAGGAATAAGTTTGGAGTAGGTAATCTGTGCTGATAACTGCTTTGGTGTGGGCACTGGACACTGCTCAAAACTGGGACTACATTAAATGGAGCGCTCTGGTAAAACCTCACACGCGCGAGACACGAGGTCGTGCTGGTGGTCCCAGTAAATCAGATAGTGGTGCTTATCAGGATGTTTTAAGAAGAAGCAACTAAAATGCTACAATATCAAATAAATGTCGGTCAATCCAAAGTCAGCGTAAGACTCGAAGACCTTTGCGTAAATGCCACTGAGCTATGCCAAGCAGGAAACAAGAAAGTCGAAGATTGGATGAACACTATCGACTGCGACCAAACCATAAACTATTGGACCAGAGTGTTCTACAGGGTTTTCGATGCGGTCGGAGAAGAAGACATTCTAAACAAGTTAATGGCTTTGTTGGGTTCAACACGAAAAACTCCTAACGAAGTTCTCCGGGCACCCGGAATCCTCACCATCAACGGAGTGGAATATACAGAACTCAAAGTCAAGAGGACTATCAAGAAGATCCTAGTAGAAGAATCTTCAGAAGGTAAGGACATTTGGGTGCACAGCAGTGTCGCCCGGTGTATCGCAGACTGGATTTCTCAAGAGACTTTTAAGTCTGTAGCAGGCATGTTGTATGAGATCAAGTATGAGGGTGTGCGAGAGCAGGAAATCAGGCAGCTCCTCGGGGAAGGAGAGGAAGAACTTAAAGAGTATCATGCAACTCGCTTCAAGGTTCCTGGATACATCTATTGCATATCCAACCTCGACGATCCGACAATCAGAAAGGTGGCAGCCACGAAGAGGGATCCATCTCTGATATTGAAAGAAATGATCGAAACACGAGCTCCTTGGCTCGTGAAAAACAACAACGATCCAGTTATCGCCGCGCGACCACCCACAGCACGTTATGTCCTGGAAATCGCAAAACATGTATCCGACTGCGAGAAAGCAGAAGACGAGTTGTTCAAACTTTTCGGTTCGATCCATATCGTAATAGGCTTCTACCGAGTTCAGGAAGACACGGTGAGGGAAGCGTTCGAAATGATCTGAGCAAGAAGTTTGACACAACACTGATACAGTTATATATCTAAGTTCAACACTCTGGAGAAAATGCAAACCCCACATGTCCTGCAGTTCGGAAACCTTTCTATCAGCGCAAGACACAACGATAACTACGTAAATGCCACACATCTGTGTCAGTTGGGCGGAAAGTTGTTTAAGAACTGGAATAATTCTCAGAACGCTGGTAATATGGCAATCAAGGAGTCGTTCGTGGAACATATGTTTGAGAATCTACTTGAAGATGAGAATAGACAGTTTCTCTCAAACCTCTTGCCATTACTTCGAGAGGAGACCAATGGAGAACCAAGTATCAAGATCGGAGATAAGTTGTATAACTCTCTACACACTAAGTGTATGATTATCGAGACCTCGATTATTATCGGTCGTAGTGCGGATAATGCCACATGGGTACATCCTTTGTTAGCCGTAAGCATCGCACAGTGGGTCTCTCCTGCGTTCAGCATGCAAGTAGATGTCTGGGTCCACAGGCTCCTAAGAGACAGAATGGTGGAATGCAAGAACGAAACTAAAGGAAGACTTCTCGAAGAGATACGAGACACTCGCGGCAAAATTGCGTCACGAAGAGATTGAAGAAGAACAGGGGAACACAGCGCATCTCTAATCCAACAATGACAGGGATCTACAAGATCGGTTTCACCACACGTGATCCACTTGTCAGACTCACTGAAGCAAATAAGAGTGGAACTTGGAAGCCTCCAGCTGACTATGTAATCGAGTTTGCGAAGAGCGTCAAGAACTCTAGGGAGGAAGAAACCAAACTACATAGGGCTCTTGTCAGCAAGAGATTAAAAGGTGAGTTCTTCAGAGAGAATCTTGAAGTAATCATGGCCATACCTGAGAAAGTAGAAGGCGAGTGGTGGACTGCTAAGGCATCCACCAAACTGATCGCAGGTAACGACGAGTAGGCTTGATTTCCATATAGATTATACGAACCCATGAGGCATGACTTAATACATTAGGCGCCCATGAGTTGTGAACGGTTTCCAACTTGAAGAAACGGAATATCTCTACAACCTCCTTGCCATGGGCCCCACTAGCGCTTAGCTTGGCCTGGGTTTGGGAGGTTTCATACCTGATACTTGTTATGATATATTCAGGAAAATGCCAACCCCCTATTCCACTCAAGGAACATCCGGATCCGTCACCACGACATCGGCCTATATTGGCGGCAAGAGCGCAAACGGCGCCACCGTTATTGCTACCACTGCTGCTACCCCCACTGTGGCAGCTCAACCGGTGTTCGCTGACGGGCTCATCGTCCCCAACACGACACCAGTATCTATCCCAAAGAACCTCCTCACCTCAACACGCCCACGCTTCGGTGAGAACGTTGCTTCCCCCGTGTATACCCCCTCTATCCTCTCCGTTGTCCCCATTGGCGGAACTGTTCCGAAAGAAGATACCACCTCAGCCAACGCGGTTGCCTATTTCGAGAACACTGGCTTCGCTCCTGCGTACATGGCTAGCCAGCTCTGGCCGTTGTTTGACAAGTTGTTCCAGACAGCCATCAACAACCCAAAGTTTTCTAACAATAGCGGAGCGTCTCCCGTGCCAGCTGGCCAGATTGCGACACTTCAAACGTGGATTGCGACACACTCACCTTCGCTTGTCTTTAGTCCGACATCGGTAGCAGCATCAACATCAGGCGTGAAGAACGGTATCTTTGTGTTCAACGGCTCAACGACGTTCGTTCAAGATGTTGGCGACAACAATGGCGCTACGGATACGCTTGTTGTCGTGTTGGGCGACTGCGTCATCAGCGGTAATGTTGTGGCTAACGGTACTGGTCTCACAGTTGTCTTCTCTACTGGCAAGATCACGTTCCAATCAAGCATTGTCACTACTGGCAAGGTCATTGCCGTCAGTATGAAGGAACCGACCGGAATCGTTTCTTCGGCAGTGCCACCGAATGTCACACTTGCCTCCCCAACTAACGTGCCCGCTTGTCCCTCAGGGTTTACCTGGGCTACGAGTGCTGGACCTAATGTGCCTGGATTTGCTATGTTGACGCCGGCGGATGGGCCGGTGGTTGGTCCGGGTGGGGTGTATAAGGGAACTATGTTTGATTACTCTTATACTGGGTCGTTCAGCATTAGTGCGCTCCAGGTTGGTCCGACTAAGTCGTTCTCGTTTGTTGTGAATACTGGTGCTGGGACGGCTGCTTTGCCTGGTGTGACGGGGGTGTTTGGTTCTCCTGCGGCGCAGGCGTTTGATGCTGGTGTGGAGTCCTTTTTGGGCTATCAGTTGATGTCGCAGTTCTCGTTGGATGTGCTTCCTGAGGCGAAACAGTTGATTCAGGATGCTTCCTCTTCGGGTGGTAGCTATGTTGTGAACTATGAGGTTTATGGTAGTAAGTATCAGAGTTTCTTCTGCGTTCAGCAGTCAACTGGTTCGATGCCGAATGCTGGCTTTGCGACTGATGCTTACAATGATAACAAGTATGTCAAGCAGATGTTGCGGACGTATCGTGTCTCAGAGGATGGCTTTGCGTTCTGTGGTTCTCCTGCTTACTACATTACGCTTGCTGCGACTGTCTCACCGGGGCAGCTTGTCTTCAGTGACAATGCTTTGGCTGTTGCACCCTCCCTGTCTCCAGGACTGCTCTCGGCGTTCACGACGAGCTACACGCTGAACGATACGGCTGGAACACAGATTACGCTGAACTCTACGGTTGGTGTCATTGACACGTTCCCATCTGCGTCGTTTCCGAGTTCTGTTGCCAATCAGGGTGGTGTGGATCCGTACGCGCATTCTGATGAGATGGGTAACTATCAATCGACTTATCGTCTCCTGCAGCCGCAGGTTTCGACGACGGGTGAGACGATTGTGGCGTCAGTGGTGATCAATGCGCCTTATGAGAGTCTTGTTCGTTATCGTCCGTTGAACGGCAAGGTTACGGCTGTCGCGGGTCCTGTCCTGGTTGATGAGGGAGAGGCGGTTTTCCGCAATATGGATCGTCGTTCGGCTATGGTGTCAGCGATTTGCACAGTTTATTCGGGGCTGTTGACTGGTACTGCTCCTCTCCAGGGTGGTTTGATGTGTCCTGGCATGAATGTGCGTCACTTCTTCGATTACAACACGGCAGCGCCGCTGTGCATCTATGCTGATGACAAGGAGGCTGTGATCTTGCTCCAGGTTGTACGGTTGGAATATCCCTATGACACGTTTGAGAAGACGTTCTCGATTAAGGCGAATCTTGGTCCAGTCGATCCACTCGCCCCGATTGGTGATGCTGAACTGTATGTTACGCCTGGTAAGTTGTATTCGTACGTGGTTGACAGGATGACAGGTCATGGTGATCTTTACTGGACGACAAAGGCCGATCCTACAACGGCATATTCGGTTGTAGTTGGTTCGGTTGCAATCCTTCCTTCTCAGCCAGTGAAGATCCTTGTGACTGTTGTCTTTGGTGATATGGTTCAGGAGGGATCTATCAAGACTTTCCATGAGAGTCATGAGGGGTTTGAGTATCTGGGGCGCGATGCTAATGGAGTCGTTGCGAATGCCTTCTGGCCTCTGAAGGTCCTCGGTACGACAAACACGGTCGATGTGACTTACCATGATTCCAGTGATATCAGGCTGTTTAAGACGGCTGGTTTCATTATCGACGCGTATGTCCAGAACGAGTATAGGTATGCGAAACGTGCGTCGCGTGATAGTCAGCCGGTCATCAACGACTATGTCTTGATTTACGGTTGCAAGATGGTTGAGTATCCGTCGAACACGACTTCGGTTCCTACTACTCTGATCCCTGGTTATACGTATACGACGGAGGATGAACCAGCCAAGACTGTTGAGGTCCATCAGAACGGTCTGGTCGATCTTTCCGCTTTTGAGCCATCTGGCGGAATCTCGATTGCGCTGACGACGTACGTTGCAGTGCCTGGTGCTCCGAGGGATCCCGATTACGCGTTCTCTGGGACGGGCATGGAGATCAATACTGACATCTCGACTTTCGCAGAACTTACTGGTGCGGGTTCGACAGTCCCGAATCCGATTTGGCTGAAGTTTAAGTCGGGCAAGACGGTGGTGATGTCTGGCGGTTTCAATACGCAGAAGCAGTTCGTAAATCTTCAGGTCAAGAGTGCTGCAGCCGGTGATAGCCTGATCGTGACGAATGGCAACACGTCGCGCTCCTACACTGTGACACACGACTTCTAATGAGTATGTTTCGCTCAGATATAAATATATATCGTAATGCTTTCTAGGACTCACGTTAGATCTTTTTGTGAAACACCGGTCATCATAATCTTGTTCCGCCAGAGTGCGTGGCAAGTCCAGGAGACCACACCTCTACTCCCTTGTTGGTCGGACTTTATCTTGGTGAATCGATTGTCTTAGACAACTTTATTAGAGAGGGACGAGTAGCCTGAAAATGGCCAAGACGATTACCTACGAAGGTTCTGATGCACATCTGTTGTATCATGAAATCAAGAGGAGATGTTCTGTGCTGACACATACTGGTTCTGAGTATCCGTATAACCCGATCACGAAGACGATCGAGTCGCGTAAGATCTCGGGTGAGCACACAGAGGTCTTCAGTCTTGTGTCGCTAGTGGAGACAAAGCTTGTTGCCATTGTGCCGTACGAGGTTGCGAGGACCTTAAGTTGTTCTATAGCTGGACCACCAGCTTCACGTCCAGTACTAGAGAACGCTGCATTTGTTGGCCAGCTACGAGACTATCAGGAAGACGGCGCGGCAAAAGTGATCGAAGTGTTGACGGCAACTGGTAGGTGTTATTTGCAGGCACCACCCGCGTATGGGAAGACGGTGTTGATGAGCTACGTCATCTCCCATTTGAAGGAGAAGACATTGATTGTGGTCCCAGGCTTGTCATTAGCAGAGCAGACGAAGACCTCGATTAATCAGATGCTGCCAGGGGTGAAGGTGTATATCTTAGAGACAGAAGGTGGGGAGCGTATGATTCCAGAGGACACGGATGTTCTCATCTCGTTTGTTCGGCGTCTGTGTGGTCCTTCAGCACCATTGTTGCAGTTTAAGACGGTGATTCTGGATGAGGTGCATCAGTTGTCGACGACGATTGGTATTTCGGCGATGTTAACGATGAGACCGAATCATTTGTTGGCTTTGACGGCGACGCCGGGTGATCGTAATCCAGTCACGGAGCTGTTTGTGGGGAAGTGTACGATTCGTGAGTTGGCTGATCGTAGGTGGTCGATTTGTTTCCCGCGTATCGTGTCGGGGATGAAAGGGAGTGATTATTCGGGGGTCGAGGGGTATACGGAGGCGATGGGGGATCTGACAGACTCCGTGCCGTTTATGACGACGATTGTGAAGATGGTTCGCTATTTCGTCGAGTTGGAGAAGCGTGTGATCGTGATTACGATGAGGCGTGATACGTCGGATAGGTTGGCGGAGCTTTTGGGGGAAGCTAGTACTGATGGTGAGTGGCAAGGGTCTCCGTCGTATGCGGTGTTGACGCCGGAGAGTAGGAGGTGTCCAAATTGTGATGTGGTTATTGGGACGCATAAGTTGATTGGGACGGGGTTTGATTTGTCGAACTATGTGGATAATTTTGATGGCAAGTGTGCGTCGGTGATGATCTTTATCGGTTCGATTAAGAATCAGACGTTGATGTATCAGGCGGCGGGTCGTGGGTTTCGTGCGCGTGATCCGTTGGCGATTTATCCGTCTATCGTGGATTTGCCGGTGTCAGTGTCGCATACGAAGGAGTTGTTGCATAAGGCGAGGCATTCGGACGGGTGTGTTATTCTCGATAGGTTTGCGCGGTTTCTTGAGAGCTTTGCCTCTGAGGAATAAGCTGTTTCGCGTACGTGTCTTATAAGTTATAAGTTATGGTCCTAGTTTGGTGTACAGAGCTTTTAATATGAGTTCAGAGAGATCCGGTGAGGCTCTCTTTGATATTCTGTAGGAGTTCTTCTTTAGTGGTGGGGTTTCGAATGTAAGGAATGACACCTATTTGCACTTTTCGTGCGGTGCGAAATACAGTGCGTTGTTTCTTAGTGAGGACCTTGGGCATTGCTGCGTCGTCCATAGGGTACGGTCTTCCGTGTTGGTAGGATGGGTTGTTAGTTGCCATTTTGGGCTACACTTCGTGAGATCAAGGCATCCTGAAGTTCTTTATTTCCCACCTGAGGATTTATTCATATGCTTCTTCCTGATCACCTGAGTCTCTTGCTTTGTTTCATGAGCAGGTGGATCCTCTGTGTGATTTCACTGTGATCGTTTTGGTAGTAGAACATCTTTGTTCATGATGATGAAGTCGTAGTGGCCCTACGTCTCCCGGGATAGTCAATTCGTTCAAGACTTGTGTCCCGTAGACAACTCGTCTGACCATATTCTTGTCATTAATTTCTGATGATAGGAGCTCGAATCTGATTTCGGGGAACTCCTTCGTGGACAAGAGTAGGTAGTTTTGTGTGTTGCCATGGGTGGGAGTATCGGAACCGGGGATAGTGGTCATGAACGTGAGTTCTTCTTCTGTGATGTAATCGAGTAGGTCAGTTCGGTTTCTTGAGAGCTTTGTGATGTCTTGCTATAGGTATTTGTAGGTGGTGGTGAAGTTCTCGTTGTAGCGGTCTTTGGGTTTCCTGTTGAGGATGAAACAAATTCTTGGTGATGCTTCGTGTTCGTGTTTGGTCTGGGTTCTTGTGTTGTTGGATAAAAATGGAAAGTCCTGATTACTTTACTGGTCGTGGTTGGGGTATGTTGCGGACGGATCCGAAACACGTTTATGATGCATGTCGGGGGGAAGGCAGGTCATTTGTTATCGTCCGAGACAACGTGCCGTATGTGTTTTCTGTTGGAGAGCAGGCAGGAGATGTGTTAGAGAAGTATTTCAAGGAGCTGATTGGGATGTTGTCGGATTCCCTGAAGCTTGATTCTGGTTGGGGTGCTCCTAGAGTTAGAATTCCAGGAACTAATGTTGGGATACTTGACTCACAAGCTGTCTTGCGTTACTTTCTTCTTGTTCATCAGCATGTGTTTCTATCATCTCAGACCAAGGGTCAATCTGGGGTTGGGATGCATGGTGGTAATTATTCTGGGAAGGCGAAATCATCTCGTGATTATCGCTTTACTGGGGTTATCTTTGTGGAACTGACTACGCATTTGAGTCATACGGTGGAGTATTTCTTGTTGCTTTTCAAGTACTTGTTGAATCAAGGTTTGGCGATGCCGCAGTTGTTTGTGATCTGCGACTACCCGACTGAGAAGTTCAACTTCATTGAGACTGACATATTTGAGACTAAGGTGACGAAGTGGGGGTTATCTTTGGGAGAGCCTGCTGAATTTCCTGTCATCAAGGATATTGAGACGACGTACATTGATTCGTATCAGAATCCGCAGGTTTTCATTGATATGTTTCGTGATACAGAGAAAACCTGTGTGATAGTATCGCAGAATGGCTTCTACGAGAAGATGTTGAAGGAGTATATGGTTGGTGGGCCTGTGATGGTATACGAGGATATTGAATCGTACATCAAGACACCGCCTTTTGAGAGAGATGTTGGTGTACTCTTGCTTCGCACAATGGAGGAGTTATTGTCGATTATGCAGTCGCCACCAAAGATCAAAGTTCGTGGTGCTGCTGGAATGATGGAGGATCCGTCTGAAACAGGACCGTCACAACCCTTGATTACCACGTTCTCGCCATCTGTTGTACTATTTGATACGCGGTTTAGGGTTGGTATTAACATGCTCTATGCTGGTAATGTGATGATGCCGGTGTGTCCGAATGAGGATTATGTTAAAGGAGCAGTGTGGAAGCTCTCACGGTATCTGAACATGCGTCGATCTAAGTTGTTTACTTATGACGAGGGACGAGAGCGTATTATTCGCGGAATCTTTACTCGTTCTCCAATTATCGATTATATCCAGTTCCGTGAGCACGGTGTGGACATGTTCTTGTTGTATACGAACTACTACAAGATTGGAGCACCAGGAAACTTTATGTCGATCATTCGTTCTGAGGCTGAGATGCTCAGAACGTTGAAGTACGAAGAACCAGAGTTCCACTCAGCATTTAGCAAGTGTGTCACGTTAAATATTCACCCAATGGTCATCAGTATGATCGAGAACTGGTTTCGTCGGGAGCATAATGGAAAGAAGCTCCCTCGGATCGCCATTCTGGTTTTCGCAGCTGTGATGCTAACACACAGGGGGAATCTAGTGGAAATAAAGGAGCATGGCACGAGAGAGCATGAGAACGATATGAGCCAGACATCACGCTACGGTCAAATTTTCCTTCAGTATCTCCTTCTCATGCAGAGGTACAGTTCGATTGTGATGGAGGAGGGTGGTCGTACAGCAAAGCTATTACGTCGCTTACTTGTTGCCTACAAAATTGAAGAGGATGAAATGATGTTGTTCGATCACAACGACTTTGCACTCCACCTGGCAAAGATGATTCTGGAGTTATACCCAACGTTTGTATTGACACAAAAGAACTATACGACCTACCGGAGCACGTATAACACACAGATGAACTGGACTGTTATGCAGACCACAATGCTCCCACGCGAGCTGTTCCCATTTACCGTCTCGATGTGCACAACTAAGAGGCATATTCAACTCTACATTCCACTCGACCGTGTCTAAGACAAACCCAAGGCTCGAAATATTGAAGCTTGAGAACTGCTATGAATATAGCATCACATCAGGGGGTTTCCACGAAGACCGCATTCGGAAACTATTGGAGCTGGTGTAAAGAGGTGGCTCTTACGTTCCCCTGTAGGCTATCAGCAGGTTTCGTGGTATGTATGTTTACCTGGAGGAAATTATTGGGGCTATTGTGAGTGTGTGATAAGACTGAGAGAGCTTGGTCTTGTGAAGTGTGAGATTGAGTTCTTTAAGATGGTCTGCTATTGGAAACTTTGGGTCGGTGTGGACTAAAATGTCTACTGTTACAGCTATCATCGACAACCTTCTGAAGATGAAGATCCGTCGTGGCAAGGTGATGCTCGGGGATAACCCGAGTGCTACGAAACTATACTTTATCCTGCTCCAGCAGATCGTGCTGCGTCTCAACAACTTCGTGAGCACGTATCCTGGTACTCGTCCGGTGGTGTGTGTCAACAAACCGTGCTTCGCGATGGTCACGCAGCTGCTGCTCCAGCGCTGTGCTCCGAAAGATCTCTTCGGCAGTCCTCTTCCCGAAGGCGTCTGTGGCTGCGCGTTCTTCCACGAAAACGCCGAAGTCGAGGCGATGAACGAGCTGCTCGATGGAGAGCTCATTGGTGGCCGTGTGGAGAAGCTGGTGGAACTCTTCGGTGAGCTCTGCGACCTGAAATTCGAGACGAAGGACAGCAGCATGGCATGCACTGTCTACAACATCGCCAAGGGGGGCTTCGAGAAGGAATCCATCTTCCTACCATGCCCCGCCTTCGGCGATCCTTCCGATCACCCGGCAGGTGCCTCGTCTGGACATGTCACCATGACGCGTCCTGGAGTCAGCGCGCATCGCCACGGAGCTGCGCCAACTATGGAAGGACACTCGGCCCCACCAGCTCGCCCACGAGTTCAAGCACCTCTCGCAGAACCAGCCGCTTTCGCCCCTCGTCAGGGCAACGCTCGCGCTGCTCCCACGAAGCCCTGGACAACCGTCATCGCCGAACGCGACGACAATGTCATCTCGCTGGAAGAGTCAGCACGCAAGAGCCGCGAACACGTCGCCCGTCTTCAAGAACTGCTCAACGCAGAGAAGGCACGCCAAGCAAACTTCGAACGCGAGCAACGCCTCGCTCAGCAGAAGGCAAAAGACGACAAGGTCGCTAGCGAGCTGGAACGCGAGATCGCCAAGCTGCGCCTCGATAACGAACGCCTGCGCAAGCAGCTCCCCATGATGGACGACCCACCTGTCATTACTGCTCGTCCTCCTCGCTATGCTCCTCCCATCAAGATGGTCTGCCCAAAGGGCACGCATCCTGCAGGGGCTGCCAAGAGCGCTCCAACTCCGGCAGAACCCCCGAAGACTCCCGCATCTATCATCGAGATCGTCACAGCTCCCGAGAACGTGGGTACCCCCGAGGTGAAGACTGGTGGTTCCGCGGAGGCCAGTGTCCCTGCAGACGCGAACGATGCTGCGAAACTTGGCGGCGACGGGGTTCATGAGGAGTAGGTGTGAAACGATATCGATCCCCTAGTTTCGTTGCTGTATAACATATATACATCCTTCTCATGACAAGGAGAAATCTCGCTTGAGTTCAGCTAGCCGGTCTGGGTAGTTTTCAGTTAGGTAGGTGAGGAAAGGAGTGCTTCCCATTTGACGATTGCATCTACGACAGAGTGGTCGGAGGTTTGAGATGTCTTCAGTGCCACCGTTTGTGAATGGGATGATGTGGCTGACCTCCCAGGCCCCTTCGCCTGATCTATTTTCGAGTGAGATGTCTGATTGGCGGCATAGTTTACATTTGGCAGTGAAGGTTTCGCCGAATGTTGCTTTCCATACTTTGCAGATGTCGCTGATATTGAGTGTTTTGCGTCGTGGTCGTACTGCTGGTTGGGGTGCTGGAGTTCCTGAGGTGAACATTGATACGATACCAGTGAGTGAAGGTGAAATAGAGGAGGCACTGTTGATTGCGGCTTGTAGTACGCTTGATGTGGTGTTTGCGTCTGGGAGCTTTGCGTAGAGTCCGCGTGCAGCGATGAGTGATGAATCGAGCATGTGGGATAGGATGTGTTGTATTGTTGTTGCTCTCCTGATTTCAAGTGCGGTGCTGATGGTGGGTCTTTCGGGTCTGTTGTCCCGGGGGTTGCCACTTTGCGAAAGTTCTCCGAATCGCGGTTCTGGTGATGGCTCGCGTGAGGTCACGATAGGAAGTGTGTTGTTCTGTTCTCCGCTATGTGCTGGGGCTGCTATTTTCGATATTTTTCAGTAATGCGTGGTATCCACTTGTTCGGGGTTATATCCCGTTCCATGGAGTGTTGCGAGGTTCGTTGTACGAATTCACGAGTGAGGCGATGATTGTCATGAGGACGTAGAGGTTGAGGAATAGGGAGAGGTGGATGATTGTTTGGTTTCCAACGTAGAGGCTGATGGTCATGACACCTGCGGCGACAAGTAGGCCGAGAATGAGTTTCTTGTTGGTTTTACAGAGTTCAACAGAGAACAGTAGTGTTGCGACGATAAAGAGGCAGTAGTACTGGATTGCTGGTTGTTTTTCTAGTCGTTCGAGTAGTTTGGGTTGGCTGTAAGAGATAGCTGTTGTGATCACGATGGCTAGTAGTAATTCGGGCAGACTGCCGAATGGGGGTGATCTCCAGTTTGTGGAAGAGGGTGTTTCAAATGTGGTGAGGATCACGTAGACGATGGCGAGGATGATGATGGAGATAAGTATGGTCAGTGCGACTGATTGTCCTGTGGTTGTTGTCAGAGTTATTTTCTATTTGTGGTGTTTGGAGGAAAATGCAGTTTCCTGATGAGGTCTATATTGTCAAAGCAGTTGAGCAGCGTATTGTGTCTGGTAGGGATGCGATTGCGTTGTTTAGATGTGGTCATCTGGTTGGATTGGACGCGATTAAGCATTTGTTCGTGTTGCGTGAGAGGCAGGTGGTTCAGGTGCCGCCCAGGACGAATAAGTTATTGTTCTCTAATACGATAGAGAAGTTGACGAGTGGTTATTATAATGGTAGGTCGTTGGATTCCATTATTTGTGAGTCGACTCGCTTTCTTGGTGAGAGATATGCGTTGTATCATGCGGTTATGTCGGCGAATACGCAGTGGACGCCTATTCTTTCATGTGATAAGTTGTATGCGTTGCCGGATTTCAGAATGAGGGATGTGGATTCTTGTGATCCGCGTTTCGAGTTCTATAATGAGTTGTTTGCTTCTTTCTCTGAGAGGAGAGTGGCGATGCCTCGGTCGCGCGAAGATATCCAGTGTTTTCTGAAGGACGCGAGTGTTAGACGACATGTTGAACAGTCGGAAGACGGGGCGGATGAGCGGAGGTTTTTAGTGCCAGAGTTCTCTTATCGTTGTCCTTATGATTTGGATATGGTGATTTCGTATCTTGTGAGGAGAAATCTTCTGTGATCTTGTATATATTTATACGTGTTAGTTCTCTGGTGTCTTAGAATTTAGTAGAGCGGTAGGCATCTTGCATGAGACGTTTGACGCGTTGGATCTTCTTTTCGGGACCGTCTCCCGTCGAGAACAGTTCTTCCTGTTTATAATATTTGAAGCGAAGGAGGACGCTTGCGAGGTCTTCAGTAGTGCTCCCAGTAAGGCATTTCCAATAGGTGGAGCCTGTCATGTAGACGACAGAAACTGAAGACTTGGAAGGACGACCGCAGCGTCCTGACATTTGGAGAATATCGTCAGCAGTGAAGGCTTCGGCATCCCCAGTGTATCCTGCTCCTTCTTCGACTGATCGCGTGAAGATAACGGCTTCAAGGGGGATATCGAGACCGTGAGCGCATTTCTTGTTGCAGAAGAGGCGATTGTGTTTTAACTCGGTGGGAAGGGGGATTTCGTTTGAATTTTTGGGATCACAAACTCCGAGAGCAAGGTAGATGTCAGCTGGAGCTCTCATGAGTTCCACGATAATTTCCTTAGAGAGGCGGATACCCTGGGTATGAACAAGCATATGTTGCTTTACAATAAGATCACATTCCTTAGATAGCTCTGAAATAAGGTTGTCGAGTTTTTGTCTATTGCTTTCAGGATCTACAACGCGTTCGCGGTACGCTTTCCAGGCTTGGAGGATGCCCACGCCCGATTCGCCACGGAATTTGCGCGACTGTGTGTTGGTATGTGTTGGACCATCCCTTTCATTAGCTGCTAGCTGTGCAACATCAGCATTAAATTCTTCGCGAACGTTCACGGGATGTTCTTTCGTTGCTTTTAAGGCGTCCTGCTGTTCTTTAGAGAACTTTCCTTCGCCGATGTTACCGATCTCGTGGCCCTCTTGTTTCTTGTAGTAGAGCCAATCTTCAAAAGTTTCAACCTTTCTCCGAAAGCCCGGGCATACTTCGACTAGCATTATTTCGCCAGAGGAGGAAGCTTGTGTGAACTCATCGTGCAGTTTCTTGGCAACTTCTTCGCGGGGTTTGAGCCCGTTAACGGCCCCGTGTTTTTGCTGGCCATCAAATAGAGCCTTGTGATCGCTGTGGAACTTATTCACGCGGCCGAGGACCTTTACGACGACGGAGCCATAGATGGAGTGCATGAGGTCGGTGGGATGTCTGGTGCCGACCATCGCGTAGTAGGGGCAGTTACGAATGGTATTGAGTTCATCTTCGTAGCGGGCGAGATGCAAGGGCGGGACCTTAGATCCTCTCTTTTGAGCCCAGAAACGTAGTGAACGAAGTGCGAGAATATTGTTATGAATGGTAGAGAGACTCTCGTTCGAGTTCATGAACCCCGTGATGATCGTGGTGATACGCTCAAGTCTGACAGTGCCGACAACTTCGTAGTTTTCATCATAGCGCACGATGCCATTCTTCGGGTCGTTGTGGAAGTCGTGGAACTTCTTGATTGAACTTTCGATATCAGAGAAGTCGAACGTAGAGAGTATGAACTCTATGTAGAACTTGACCTTTGTAAGGTGGTATATAAGATCGCGTTCATTGATCTCGTCTGGGGAAGATTTGGCACCGAGAAATGTCTTGGGCGTCCTGTCTTCAAGTTCTTTCTTATCTGTAACGCACTTTGAGATAAGTATTTGGCACAGTTCGATGGTCTGACTGACAAGATCGCCGATAGCTTCAAGATATTTATTGTAAGTTTCCTTTGCGAGTTTTTCCTCACTTTCCCGTAGTTCGATGTATTCGATAGTCTCGAACTCTTTCTCCATGAAGTGGCGGATCTTTTCATGTTCGGGGTACATATTGTAGATCACACTGTTTTCCATTACGAAGTGACGGCTCATCTTCTCGAAGTATGCACTGGTCTGCTCCTGGAGACTCTGGAGATCACGGTGCATACCACTTCTAGCAACTGTCTGTGAGCTGATAGATTCGAGTAAGTTGTTGTTCGCGTTTGAGATGAAGCGTCGGAAGAATGCGTCTTCCTTTACCTTCTTGATGATAGCTGGGTTGTTATATCCGAAGAATGGATCGAGTAGGAGGTTCTCACCAGTTTGTCCGCGTGCCATTTGGCGAAGCTCGGTGGGTACGAGGATAGTGGAGTTATTCACGAAGCATGGATTAACTGACTGGCTTGTGAAATACCGGATGGGACCATCGCTCTTAACAGACGCAGAGAAGATGGCGATATTCTTCTTTCGGGGTTGCGTGCCAATTCCACCGAACTCGGCTTGAGGTTGGAAGGCAAGGATGGCACCGATGGCATGTTCGTTTTCCGTGTTGATGCCGCCTTCACCGCCTCCTCCACCAGAAGTGCTGATTTCGTCGATGATGATCGAATACGGACGTCCTGTTGCCTTCGGTTTGTTGCTTCCCTCCATCTTCTGTTCAAGGAGCTCAAGAAGATATACGAGTGTGCGCACGTGGCAGATAACAATATCGCACGTGTTAAGCACGGCCGGGTCATGTTCGTACTCATTACCCTTGGTTTTGCCTGCGGTGCGGAATATAATACCTTTGTTCTTACCTTTGTAACTTGGGGGTGTATGGGAGACACCGATGACTCCGAGGCTGAGTTTTTCACACCGGAATAACATTGTTCTGAGAAGTCCCAAGCTGGTGCTAGTGTAGATGAGGAAGGGGCGATCTTTCCCATTCCCATACAATTGCATATATTTGGCGATGCCAAGAACAACGGTAGTTTTACCGGAGCCAACGGATGCTTCAAGGATGAGAGTGTTTTCACGATTTTTGGAAAGAGCGAGACCGATGGTTTCGATTACCCTAATTTGGTGTGGGTAGAATCCAGTGACAGTATCGCCGTTCTCTCGGAAACGCGGGTCATCGAGCTCGAGGTCCTTGACGTCAAGAATGTTAAGACCGTAGACCACCGCGTCAAATGATTGTGTCGTGAAGACCCCTGCAGTGGTTGGATACTGTGTGTACCCGCTACCCGTTTTAAGCTTTGTGACAGACCCATCGTCATTGGCGATTTCGAATTTAACTCTTTTATTCTGCTTAGTAAAGCCTTGGAAGGTGACGTTACCGATGATAATAGTGTCATCAGGGTTGGGAACTACCTGAGGAGACAATTCTTCAGAGAAGGTGCTGACATTATCACAAATCGAGGAGAAGCCCATCGAACTCTCGAATGGCTCATCATCTGATGAACTGGAGGATGACATACGTTCAAGGAAACTGGGTCCTTGTTTCCGGGCTTTCTTGGCTTTGCGTTCCTTGAGTTTGTCCTCCTTTATCTTTTGGATATCCCGTTCGATTTGATTTTTAGCTTCATCGACAATCATCTCAAAACCCTGTTCACATAGTGTGAATTCGTATAGCTCACGTGCCTCCTCTCGGTTTCTTTGCGTCTGGATTGTGATATTCGCTGCATGTTGGTTGGCGATATCGCAAGTCTGAATGAAGAGGTCATATGTTTTCTTCACATCGGGGAAGGCCTCGATAATCTTTGGTGTAATAGCGTCCTTAGCTTTTGGTGCGATACGACCGATTAGAATGATGGCATCACGCCTGGAACTTTCTAGAGCGTTGATTGATTCCTCATATAATTCTTTAGCTTCAGCAGCTTTAGTTCTGAGTTTCCCAAGAGATTTTTCCTCGGTTTTGCCCTGGACTTCGGTAAGTTCGCGTTTCTTGCTTTTAAAAGCTTGCTCGGCATTGTCGGCAGCCTGTTTGGCCGCGTCGGAACGGTTTTGTGCTTGTTGCACACTAAAAAGGATAAGGTCGATTTGTTGTTGTGGTGTGTGGTGTCTACCTGGGTTGACTGGTGAGACCTGGGCGCTTGTTTTGTTAGAGCTGACTTGTCTTATGGTTTTACTCATGAGGTGGTCCAGTAGTTTGTGGTATATTTCCATAGCCCTGTCTTTGTCAACGATGTATTCATGAAGAAGTTTATATGCGAGTTTCACGTCGAAGGGGGTAACAACATTGACCGTTTCATTGATAGGGGTCATGAATTCCAGTTTGTACGTAAGGCGTGGCTGGTTAAGAGAACTGGTAGTACACGAGACAAAATTCATAGAGAGATTGTTTCTCTTGTTAGAAGTTGCAGCGACAGTTTCCCTCGGTTTGAGAGGACGATCCCCTGGATATGTGTTTCCAAGTCCGAAGAAGTGGAGGATCTTGGGATCGTAGAGAAGGGTGGCATTGACGGTTAATGACATCGTGCATTCTCCGCCTACAGTTGGCCTAGTTTTACGGAAATTACTGCAAATCATATCACGCAGGTCCTTCTCACTTTCTTCGAGTTTCACATTCTTCTTGTGAAGGCTGTTGAAGAATGAAGCGATGAGCTGATCGATAGTCCAATCGTCAAACAGGATTCTCGGGCGATATTGGACAGTAATACGACTGACTTCGCGGCGTTCTTGAATGACGCCGATATTGCGGTCATTGACAGAGCGGGCCTCGACAGACTTGATCTGTTTATTGATAGATTCGGCGATGGCATCGGGTGTCTTTTCGGGGAAGAAGCTGCTGTAGAGACGGCATTTCGCGCGAATATCTGTGATACGAATCTCACTCTTGTAGTACCAGAACTCGTTAGTGTAGTCATCGATAGCTTGTTTCACGTTCATGTCCTTTGTGGAGTCGCTGAATGTGAATAGGACGATGAGAGCGAAGATATAGGCATCGTAGAATGTATCATAGAAGATTTCCTTGGAATCCTCGCTTCTCTGGCCTTTCTCGAACAGGAGAAGGTGTTTAAGAGCGATGAAGACACTTTCCCGTGCGAGGACGGCTGGTGGATTCTCGAGCATCTCCTCCATCATAAGTCTGGCCATAGGAATACCATCATCTGTCTCGGTGTGCCACTTGTCTTGCATGTAGGCGATATAGCCATCGAGCGTGTCGCGTTGTGGGATGTTGATCTGAAGGCCTTTTCCATGACAGGTGAGGGTTTCCCGCTTCTGGAGCCGTTGGAGATGTTGAATTAGGAAACGAATGCTCTGGCCTTTTGCTTTGGCGAGATACTTTTCAAATTCTGGATCTGACTCGCCGTCAAAGTGGCATAATGAGTTATTATAGGTGGTATCCCTGCCACGAATTTCGTAGGTTGTTAGACTTTGGTTATCGATCATCGCATTCCTGACAGTGAAATTGACCATCATCGCGTCAACAGCGGAGGACCCCATGTCTCCTTTCTTATTCCAGAACGGGTCGATAGGACCAATATTCATGCCGCTAATGCTTTTATCTTCAACAGAGGTAGTGTCCACGGCTCCACTGCTAGCTTCATGTGCTTTAAGATGTTGTAAGCCTGAAGAGGTGAGTCCAGTGAATCTATCCTCCTGTTTTTCTTCCTCCTTCTTAGCGCGCTTTTCCGTAGCCGTCACCTTCGGCTTGTTACCAGTAGATTCCTGGGTTGTTGACATTTTGACACAGGAATATTCTTTACCATAATAAATAGCTCCGGTGGCTCTTGATATCAATCTTCCTAGCAGTGTGAGGCTCCTGGTAAATTTCGTCCGAAAATGGCATTCCGTTTACCAGATGCAAATGGCCCGTTGTGTTTGGCCGTGGAAACAAGTGTTCAGCAGGTGGCACACCGACTGGTGCTCCCACAGTTGAGTCCTGAATTATTTAGCATGTCCGATCTGATTTACAGCGAGAAGACACCGTACTTCGTGACAGGTTACGAAAGTATCAATCATCTCTCGGAGAAAGAGGGAAATGGAGAGCTATCGCTCCTATTGCTCCAGACACTCTTCCTCTGTAAGACTCTGGCACCAAATACAAGAGCGACAGTAGTCTATGTAGATGCCTATCCTGGAGATCATATTCCGTATTTATCGGAAATGTTTCCAGAGGTCCACTTCAGATTGTATGACCAGAGGTTTGAAGGATCACAGAAAGTTATCGGAACGGAACGTATCACTGTAAACGCTCGTCCTTTCAGTGAGTTCGAAGCAAAACAGATCGCGAAGGAGTTTGGTACCTTGACAGATACTTCGCCTTCACGAACTGGGAATTCGACTCTTCCTGTCAAAGGACAACTCTATTATGTCTCTCAGTTGCGTAACGTTAAATATAACTCAGATGTTAGTACCAGTGAGAGCAATGCAGCGATCATCGATGAGGATATGCAAAATCAGCTGCTTTGGGCCCAAACTATGAAGCCAGTTTGGTCTCTCATTAGATACAGAGCTAAGCTTGAGAAGGAGCGTATCCCTGAGACTGGTGAGACGGATTTGCGGCCCGGTCATGATAGCGATGTGAGAAACAGGCCGTTTCGGAGTATTGCACTGCGGTCTCTGACGGATGACTGCGATACTCCGGCAAAGAGGAGTCTGTATTACAACTATCCATTGGGATACTTTCTTCGTGTACCGATGCCCAAGAGGAATCCGAAAGACATGTATCTTCTGACATGTGCATCCCAGACAAATGGATACACAAGGATGAAAGCCTACTACCACGAGGACATAATTTCCCTTGTCACTCATCAGAATGAATATGTGAGACGTGTGATGCTATATCTAAACCCGTATACGAACATCTTTCAGGGCATCTACGGTCTTAATATTGTGCGCAACTATATTTCAGAAGAAAACGTAAAAATCAGAGAGAGAAATTTGAACGCACGAGCTAAAAGTGAACAAGAATCCCCAGAGATCGACATGGGGAAGGCAGAGCGGTATATCTGTGGAGCGGGATGGGATCACCGTGCGATGTTCTACATCATGACACTCTACGAAAGGTGGCGTGAGCTTGGCAACCCTGAAGTTCCCGATGTAGACAAGAAAGCGATTAAACGAATATTACGTATCTTTATTGAGATGGAGTTGAAAGGCGCTGCTCTAGCGTCGACTTCTCGCAAACAAGAAGATCAGTAATTGTATATCTATATACGTTTGTATCTCAAGAAATAGAGTACCAGCCACTTCGAAATAATCGCCTTCCCTTCTCTTCGAGATAGAATTGGTCAGTGATAAATAGACCTCCTGCTGTGCCATATATGACAGGTAACCCATGATTGATAGGGGTGAGACATACGATGGGAGGAATTTCTCGGATAGGCTTGGTTAGCTCGACTTCTACATTAACGTTCTGTGTAGTGAAATTCCGTCCAACAAAGGTGTGGTTCCACTGGCTCTCCCGTGCATTACTCTTAAGAACATCGTATCCAACACTCATAAACATAGATTGAAATACAGGCGCACAACTGTAATCTCCCATTCGTACAATCGGTGTCTCAAGTGAAGCGCAGGATACCGCAGCGGAGCAAGCTGTTCCCCCTGTTGATAAACTGGTCTTTGATGGTGTCACAATGCCTTCCTCCTGTAGGAGACTGCTTACTCGATTGGGAGAAACACGTGGCGGGCTATGCGACTCGACAAGATTTATGATAAGTGTATCAATATCGATCACTTCGAGTGAGAGCATCTCGTTGCAGACAGAACGATTTGAGCTAGTTTTCGGGAATGCTTCCGAAATACCGCGTAATGTCTCTAGTGACGTAGGGTAGAAGACGTAGGCACAGTTATTAAAATTGATAGCCTGGGTTGGAGAAGTGAGGAACATATCCTTACATAAAGAGTAGTCGAGGACGTCCCGAGTTTCCTCCTTTAGTTCGCGAACAAGGCAATCTAACCAATTCTCATGTAGATTTGTTCTGCCGCCAAGACTCGTTAGACCAGCAGAGCCACGACCAAACAGAGCGTATACTCGCGGTGTCGGGTGTTCTGCAATGGATGACTGCGTCGCTCCACTATGCTTTGTAACCGTGACTTGAGTATCTCGCTTTTCTGTTTCGTCGGGTCCCATGTGTGTTGAAGATGCCGTTCCGGCGGGCTGCTCGTTTGTATGTGGGGGTTCTGTCGTGTCGGCGTACTCGACTGTGTATAGAATGAGTGCAGCCCGTGTTACATTGGATAAGTCGCTTGCCACCTGGGAGACAGGTGGGCGTTGTCGGGGTTTTCGTTCACGAGGATATCGAAACATTTTCGGCCTACTCATGGTGCTGTCGTATATCATGTATAGTGCTGTTCTTATGAGATGTTGAGACTTGTGGCGAAGATGCGTTGTGTGGCAGTCTTCGCTACTTGGAAGTAGAGGTGTCCTTCCATCGACTTTACTGGATAGATACTTGATTGGTCGAGTGATGTTGCGATAACCTGCTCGGTTCCATTGGGGTAGGTGACTTTTGTTACGGATGGGAAGTCGCGTTGTGAGGGAGAGACCTTGATGTACTTTATTCCTTCTGCTTGGTTTGAGGAGCCGAGTGTGACGCTTAGTTGGAAGGTGGGTGGTGTTTCGATTAGAGATGGTGAGGTGGCGTGGACAAGTGCGTAAAGCAGGATGCCGAATGACGCATCGGTGGGGAAGAGTTGCACTTGTTTTGCGCTGACGAGTTTGACACCTGGTCGCTCTACGTCTGCGTATTCGACGAACTGCGGATTGGACATTTTCACATGATTTGTGTTTCTGCGTATAGATTATACTTCTTGCGTCTTAGCTCAATACAGAGATGATTAGAGCTGGCCGTAGATCTTGTAGAGACCAGCGGCGACGATGATGGAGAAGAGGGCGGAAACGCCAAGGAGGATCATCGACCAGGTGCCGCGCGACTTGATGCGGTTGATCTCGCTGTCCTTGGACTCGCCGTAGACGCCCGTGTAGTTGCCTGGGTTCATCTCGGTGTCGTTGACGAGGCTGCGGGTCGACCACCAGCCGTAGGCAGGGACGGCCATGGCGGCGATCGTGGCGAGGAATGACCAGAAGGCGAACTGGTCCTTGCGTGCGTCCTTGGCGGCGGCGAAGACGAAGTAGTACATGACGCCGACGAAGAGGGTGGCGCCGATGGCCCACATGGTGGCGTCGCCGTTGCGCTTCCATGACATGCCGATGGCGGAGCCGGCAGCGGTGAGAACAATGGCGACCATTAGGAAGAAGAGTGAGCCACTGCCGATTGTGAGCCAGTTGCTTGAGCCAAATATGCCGTTTGCGGCGTTGAGGATGGGGGTGGGGGACGAGCCGCTGGTCAGGATGGTGGAGACTTGGAGCAGTGTTGTTACGGTGTAGTAGTACACGAGTGCGAGGAGGACGCCGGCGATGAGGCCGGAGAGGATGACTTGGAGTGGGCTCATCCAGTCTTCGTTGGCGATCTTCTTGACGGTGGAGCCGGAGGGGATATAGGGTTGGCGGACTGTAGTCCTGGCGGCGAGAGGGATGGATTCTTGAGTTGACATTTTCCAGTAATACGCATCCTAAGATTCTGGCAAGAATGCTCCCAAACTGTGTCTGGGCTATGAATATCTGGTAGGGGATCTCGCGCGGGATCCTCTAATTGAATAGAAGGTATCGTGAAAATGTCAGACTACTTCACCGTTTGTCTACCGCGGGAGGATTCGAATAGTATTTGTCGCAACTGTAAGTGTCCTGCATCGGGTATGGATGGTCGTCCATGCTTGCCTGGTATGAAACATGAGTTGCAATACTGCGTTTGTCGTATCTGTGGGAATACGGCGCTTGATCGGACACCATGTTTGCCATACAGGGTGCATGAATTACAGGAGCCGACTGATGCTGTTTCGAAAACTTTCGATAAGCTCGTCAATCAGTTCATCATCACTCCTAAGGAGAAGAGTGACATGGGGCTTCTTAAGAAGACGGGTTATACGATTGATCTGGTTAGCAAGCTTCCAACTGCAGAGTATGAGAAGGCTGTAACAACGGATACGATCTACAATCAGTTGTTCTCGCAGCTCTTCAATGTTTCGATGGATACCCAAACTGCTGAGATTGGTCATTCAGAAGCCGAGGAGTCGCATATGCGGGGTAAGAATGAACTTGAGAAGTATCTGAAGACGATCGAGCACAAGGAGGACGAGTACAAACAGATGACGAGGAAGAAGATGATTGAGTTCCGTAGGACCCATCAGCACGCGTCTGTGGAAGAGCGTGCCGAATTTGAGGGAAAGTTGAAAGCTATAGAGCATCAGCATTTCATGGAGTTGGCAAGTGCTGAGTTTGCTCTCGAGCTTCGGGAGAATTGCGTTGTTCGTGATACTCTGGAGTTTCGTAAGTTTATCGACGGATTCACACGAGTAATCTTACCAGGGGTTCTCCAGATATCTTCCTATTGTGCTTATTTGCATAAATTGATTGGCAGTGTTAGTCTTCAGGAGATGAGTGATGCTTACGCGAACTTCTGTCTATCATTGCCCGAAGCTAACTTGCCAGAGGTGTTTCTCTCGGTGGACAATGCGCTGGTAGATTTCTTCAAGAGGTGGATTGTCATCCATCTGACATCAACGAACATGAAGAGGCGTGGTGTCTTCTTAGCTGTTGTGAAAAGATATGAGGTATCGGTCGATGCCTCGTATACGGATTTCCGTGAGCACCTGATGCACTTCATCTATGCGAAGTTACTCATTAAGGAGAACTGTGGTTCGTGTATCACTCCGATGATACCGAAGACGGGATATATGATGAAAGTGCTTGCCCAGATGAAGCTCCCGTTTAACCACACGCTCGATGTGTCTTTGGGGTCGGTGAAGCTGCGTTACATCTTTCAGAAACCATTTCCGACGTTGAGTGGTTATCGTAGGGCTACTGGTCAGAAGGGAGAGCAACGTGTCGTGTATGACTTCCTCGAGTTCTACAATCAGATGCAGACCAGTGAAGACATTCAGCTGGTAGTTTATAAGCAGGGTGATGATATTCGTGTGAAGAAGCATTCCGTCGTGACAGAGGTTGGCGAGCTTCTTAATGATTATGTCGACTATACTGCGATCTACTTTCATAGTCATGACAGTTCGTCTGACTCGACGCCGCCGCACGCTATCTTTGATCACTCGACGACTTCGTGTTATCTGGTTGGGACAAGTGATCAAGTGAAACGCATGCTCGATGTCTTTAAATCGATGCATGAGGATAATGGCTCTACACTTGATTTGCATGATGGTGAGTTGTTATCTTTCGAAGGAGTGATGGAAGTGACGACGCGGGCTTTACTGATGAAGAATCTTCTCCAAGAGTTCTTTCTAGTTAAGCCGATCTTACGTTACTTCTATCCACGTACTGAGAGTGCTAATGTTGGAAACTATATCTTCTACTATACGCCGGAAGAAATTGACGTACCCAGCGAGCTTTACGATTATGTAGAGTTCCATATCGAGAATCAACGACGGTTGACGACGACTTCAAATGTCTGGTCGATTGGCTTCTCTGGTACTAAGCAGGATCAGGTGCTACCATTTCTCTCGATGTTGATCGGCCTGTTGCAGATGCTTGAGAACATCGTGTATGATCAGCGTTTCGATAGGTATCACAAGGCTGAGAAAGAGTATCTTGCGTATCTGCGGGCAAACATCAGGTCCCAAGAGAATACGATGTCATCAATCAGTCAGGCCTTCATTTCGAAGCGTGAGGTCTACATCATGCTATTGCGGGAAGCTGGGTTGAATCCGTCTCAGCTTGCGAACTATGGTAATAGTACTAGACCGTTTCCTGTCAAGATTGACGGCAATATTGCCAAGTGGATGACGTTCTATGCATCGGTGCTCACACGTCTGAATCACTTTCTTGATAGTGAGTCTAATCTGGACTACACTGTTGGTGATCCAAGGATGGAAACGATGTTTCCGGTCCTATCCCGTAAATTATGGTCGGTCTTGGATGAAATGGACTACAAAGGTTGTAATATGACCTTTGGAAGTCGTGACATCGGACTTTCATTTGCCGGCCAGATGTTCTTTGCGTATCCAGAGAAGGGAAATGTCTACCCGATGGTGATGGTACATCCTCGAACGATTGATCCAAACTACGGAATCCAGAATCAAGCACAAGACGAGCTCTTCCAGCAAATGATGATCCCAGTACGTTTCAGCCGTTACATTGGGTCAGACTTAGTAGGATTCGAGGGAAAGGTACAGACATCGTCACAACGTAACCACAAATCGACCCCAGGTATTCAAGGTATCGTGAGTCTGTTTACAGACCAGCCAGCGGATCACATGACATTCTTCCGTCCGCAGCGTGACGATGAGAAACAGTTCAACAGATTTGTGAACGAAGTATACAGACCAGAGGTGCTTCGAGCGTTGTTGGCGCAACATCTATGGGATCACTCGCCATCAGAGATCCAAGAGACGTTGCACACGATGAACGTCTTTCTACACCAAGATATGTTGCAGAATTTGGAAGACGCAGCCATCTTCTGTTTCGTCCCGACGAAAGAAGGATACGTCTATCAGGCCCCGCGTCACAATCAGTGGTATGCAATTAACACCAGCTATACTAATGCAATGTTCCTCTTCCGCACAAAGATGGGCAACTATCAAGTCGCGTTGTTCACTGGCAGCTCAATGTATACACCAATGACTACCAAGATGCGAAATTTCATCAAGTCAGCAACACTCAGAGCACCAATAGCCGTGGACAAACTAGTCGAGTTTGGAGCACCAATAGCCGTGGACAAACTAGTCGAGTTTGGAGCACCAATAGCCGTGGACAAACTAG